>Ga0214923_10005523_pt1 | contig 14671 bp, 15 predicted proteins | sample LL1510_MetaG_FD_177993 | JGI IMG/M metagenome (GOLD analysis project Ga0214923, IMG submission 177993) | Freshwater microbial communities from Lake Lanier, Atlanta, Georgia, United States - LL-1510 | ecosystem: Environmental > Aquatic > Freshwater > Lake | place: USA: Georgia | collected... | reverse complement strand
AACCCTGTAGCTTTTGTTGATAATCCGCAATATCTTGAGTTGTCGAACCCGCGAGATCGCGCCCCATAAGGGCCTTAAACAACGCATCGGGGGACTTGCCAAACACCGCGCTCATCAATGAATTTGAATCCACTTGCCCGCCATTCGCAAATCCCGGCACCTGCGGGGGCATCCCCATAGGACTTTGAGGCATCCCCATTCCTTGGGCGAAGGGGTTTTGCGGAGGCATCGGGGCTTGACCGGGGAACCCGCTCATTGGGCTTGCCGGGCTGATCATCCCCATAATTGTTTTTGCCCGGGCTACAACCTGATCGCTTTTTGGCTCCATAGCTTTTCGCACCTGATTTTGCGCGCTGGCTTGTTGAGCCATTTCCGCACCAAGTAAGGCGTATGGGTTTACTTGTTGATTAAACATGATAATTCCTCAAGGTTGCTGTAACAGGGCGTAAGTAAAGCTGCGGGCGTAGTCCTGCCACCTACTATAATTATACGGGTTTGGGAAGTGAAAGTCAATAAAACTGGGTCTGTTTAGGATATCCGCAAACCAATCCTGCCAATTACTTACCCCCAAATCGTCACTGTCATAAAACGGCGGGGTGGGCGGGATATCCTCTTGGGGGTAATTTAGAATAAACCAGTTGCCAAAAGTGGGAAAATCGACAAAATCGGGGCTTGGGGGGAGCGTCCGCGCCATTATTGGCGGCCATCCCGCGGGGTCATGTGCAACATGCATTTCCCTATGGAATAATCGCCGCCCGCCACATTTGAAAGCCACTTAAACCGCGGATACCGGTTTTGAACATTGAAGTCAATCTTCTCTGCCCCCGCACTCAATGTATAGTTTGTGGTGGAATCCGGGGAACGGGGGTATTTTTGACCGATTACTGAAAAAGTCATGTCCCCAGTCTGAAGCATGTCAGGCTCAAGCCGCCAATTCGCCGACCACCGGTTAACCCCATCCTCAACAAAATCCACGGGGGACGATTCGATGTAGGAATTGATCGCCGCGGTCGACACGCCCGCCGAATTGTACACATCAGTGCCGTATTCATGCTGCCAAACCGTGCTTGGATTATTCGTGTCAGTCATTAGAGGATACCTAAACACTCGCGGGGAAAATCCCGCCGACCGGGAAAGCACAGTATCGTAAAAAACCGGTTTACCAGTGCGCTCCCACTCATCCAAATTCAAAATAATCACATCACTGCACTCAGTATTTGCGCCGCGCGGATAAAACCACCAAATCTCGCCAAACTCGGGCACAAACATCGACCAAATTTTTTGCGCCTGACTGCGATTCAACCCATCAAAAAAGTAATTTTGATTGTAAGTATTAATTAATTTGGTAACGCGCCCATCGAACATGTAAAAACAATTCGCGCCCATCCAAAAATACCGCCCGTTGGCTTCAATAAAACTCTTCGGCGCAAGCACAGACACTTGATTGGTAAGCGTTCTAAACTGGAATACGCTTGTCCCCGTTGTGAAGGTCGCCAAAATCACACTATTTAACGACAAGAAAATCCCGGAAGGCCCCGAACTCGCTTGAATGGGTAAGCCCGCCACAATCTTTGACCCCGCCACCCGCGCGGAACCCGAGTTCCCGCCCGTCCAAGACGTAGGCTGATTATCCTGTGACCACGCAATCAAACCGTTCCCGCCAAACTTAAACACGAAAGGTTGCAAAACCACAATCCCACCATCGGTGGTTTGCCCAGTATCAAGTAAAGGGGTTGTTGCGGTGGCATCCCCATAATAAATCGGTTGCGCGCTGCCCGCCCCGATATCTTGAAGATTCGAACACGGCGCGGCAACGATAGTGGTGGCCGACCCGCCATTATCAAAAATGGTATCCGCGGTCCACGAAAAATTTGTATCGGGCGTAAATCCTGCGGGGGTACGATTAGTGATGGCGGACATATTTCCCGCCGCATCAACGGTTACGCGGTCAATCCCACTCCCATAAAAAGAATGCAGATATCCAGAAGTCCCCTGCCAGTGCATATACAACGTGCGCGGGGTTTGGTTTAAAGTGGTATTTCCGGCTTTATAGCCCCGCATTTTGCGCGGCTTTGATCGCTGGAAACGCACCCATTGACCATCACTCCAAATATCCACTTCAAGCACGGTACCATCGCGCTGAATCCCGGGAGTCCATAGAAGTGGTACTGTTTTTACATCTGTTGTCATGTTGAAGCCCATACAATAGCGCGCACATCGCCCGCGCCCGCTGACAGTTTCGTTATCGTAACTTGATCTTCCCGCCCTAAATCCACTGAATAGGAAGCCGCATTTTGTTGCCGCGCCTCGCCGCCCACCCGCTCGTATATTTTAACAAACCGATCATACTGCCCAGAACTGACCGTAGCGGGAGTCGAAATCACTAAAGTGCCAAATTGCGGAAGCGCCCCATTCGAACCAGTATACTTGTAAATAGTACCAATGCCAAAAGCGAGCTTGTCCGCAGTGATGGTGGAAGTAGCAAAATTAGTATTTGAAATTGTCCCAACTTTCAATTGGTCTGAACTGACAATCATCGTAGTATTGTCGGGATTCAAATCAATGGGGTTTGTACCTGTGCCCACCAACCCGTTCCCCGCAAGGGGCGTGGCATTTGTGCGCAACTGAGTACCCGAGGCAGTAAGCCCAAAACCCGCCAACCCACTAACTAGGGAAGAGGTCACCGGCGCTAATTTAAGAGCCTCCCACGCGCCCGCGTAAGTAACCCGCACATAATAAGCTTCAGAGGTAGCAACTGTGGCCAGCACACCGCCCGAATAAATATCAAAGCTTTGCGCGCCCTTATTGATCACCAAACAATCATCGCCCTGATCCCGTATGGTGGGGGAGGGCATAATTAACTGTTGGGAGGGGGCAGTGAAAGTCACTTCTTGAATGCGGCGATAAGTCAGACCTAAAGTAACCGAAGTGGCAGAATTAATGACGTTAGTACCATCCAACGCAACGAGTTTAGAAACTTCCGTAAGAAGATCGGTATAAGTCGTCATGTCGAGTACATCACCACGCCTTTAATATTGTTGGTGCCCGCCGAAAGTTTTGTCACGGTAACTTGGGTCTCAACTTCATAATCTTGCTTATAATTCGCGGGGTCTTGAATAAGCCACTGCGAACGAGAGGTATACCCCAGAGTAATTCCATCAAGAGCGGAGGTGGTGGCATCGTACCCCGCCGCCAAATCAATCGTTGAAGTTGCCGATTTTGTCCACCCAAAAGTGTTCCATTGCGCATCAGTGAGCTGTACGTATGCCGCTACGGGGTAACGATTTTCTTGCACACCGAAAGCTTGTTTAAGCGCGCCCCGTTGAGTGTTCGGACTTGCCGCCACCCATGCCCCCGCTGAATTTTTGTAGTACCAATCCCCGTTCACCCCACCGTGCACTGAACTTAAGCTCGACGCAATGTCCATTGATGCCCCCGCTACATAATCCCACACGCGCCATGTCGAGCGCGCGTTAAAGCTGAACGCCAAGCACGGCGAAAATTCGCCCCATTTGAACACGCCCGCTCGGAACGCATTGAAGTTATTCGCCCCACCACCGCCAAGCATCACTACATCACCCGTAGAAGTAAGTGAGAAAATTTGCGCGTTGTTTTGATCAACACTACTTACGTACATCCCGCCGGGGGGCGGTGAATCCCCCACAACATAAACCAAATCCGCGCTGCTGCGAATCAAATAAAGAACATTCGAGGTAGTATTTGTTGAACTTCCCCACGCTAAAAATCTATTAGCACTTATAGGCGTCAGGGCTCGATTGGGGTTTGCCGCAGTTGTGTAAGTTGTTTCTGTTCCCAAAGTGACATTTGTCCCACTTACCGTTAAAACACCAAAGCGCGCAGTCGTGAGCGCTGAAGTAGTGGCATAAGCCAACATCAGTTTATTGGTGGTAGCTTGTTGAACACAAAGTAAACTAGAACCAAAAGTGTCTGCATTGATCGCAAGCCGAGTTCCATAAGCAATAGCAAAAGTCACAGGGGTAATAGTTGCGACAATCGCACTTGCGGAAGTGGTATTGTTGAAACAAATAACCATTTTATTAACATCTGCCAATACACAAGCAAATTCCGAAGTTGCAGTAGCATCAAACTGATAAAGAGTTTGATTGGTCAAAGTTGTACCGGCAATCGTTACACACCTTGCTTTGCCTTTGTTTGAATCGGTAGAATCCCGCCCCGCAACAAATAGTGTGGTAGAATCCACCAACCCACAAGTAGTTGTTCCAGTTCCAGAAAAAACCTGCAAAGACGACCCCGCTGAAAGCGATCCCATTGTATTAACAAGAACCTGTGCTTGGGTAGTAAATGCGCTATTTCTGTAATAAAGTAAAGCTGTAGAACTTGTCAGCGGGAACAATTTTAGAGTGGAACCATTTGAAGCCGAAATAGTGTAAAGCGCGCCCGCACTTAAAACATTGCCCGTCTTAGTTATTACCCGCGCTTCAACAGTAGAACCCGTATTATAAGCCAAAATAAAAGTCGAATCATCCAAACGACAAATCGCCGCCCCAGTGCCTGCGCTTGCGGCGAATAAAGCTTGATTCCCATCAGTGTTATAAATGTTAGAAGTTGACACAGGGTCACCCCGCCCAAGCGTATACCCATTTAAATTACGCTTAACCCGCGTAGTATTTACGGAGCTAAAGGAATCCATGTCTTCCCAGTTTGTACAATTGATTTGGCTACTATTCGTAGTGATCATCACCTCATTGGTGTCGGTCGCATCGGCAGCAACCCCGCCATTGGTAAACACCGTTGGCTCCAAAGTCCAGTTACCCGAAGTGATCGCAGCAAGAGAAGCAAAATCCACATACGCGGTTTGCGCGCGGACCGCCGCGCCATAATTCATATAGACATCCTGCACGGTGAATGTGGCTCCGCCGGTTTCCCTCACGCGGTGATACCGAAGATTCTGCGGGGTGGCCATATCAAACCAATAAATCTGAGAAGCATTTAAGTAAATCTGACCCACAGTTTTTTCAACTTGCGGGGAAGTGAAGGCCACGTCCGTGGCCGCTTCAAACACCAAATTATAAAACCCTGAAGAATTAACTCGAAGGCCCGCGACCCGCACAGTCTGAGTAGCGCCAAAATCGTACCCCACCCACCCATTCGCGCCCGCCGCACAAGTGGTAGAGGCATTATTGTCGAACGCGTTCGCCGCCACGCCCGCACTAGAAAGCGCGGTGCCCCCGCTGGCATTTTGCACAAAGTCCGTAATCCGCACGTATCCGCTATTTCCTTCGATGGCGGAACCCAAAGCCGAAGTCGTCCAAATATTTGCAGACGCAGAAATATCGTACCCATTGTCTTGAGTGGTTTGCGCGGCGGAAATGGTATTGTTACCATCCCACACCAACAAATTCCCGCCCGCGGCGTTAGAGACATTGTTTACTACAGACCACACAATCAGTTTATCGCTTGCGCGGTAAGCTAGGTCGCTTCTTGGGAAGGTGGAAGAAGTTGCCGAAGTGGCACTGGTTGTTCCGGTGCCTAAGGCGGGGGCACCTGTGACGTTAATCAACCCAATGGTAAAAGTTGGCGCGGTATCAGAATAGCAGAAAGCAATTCTATTTGATCCAAGATACATTGCTTTTTGAACACTGTAACCCGTGCCCGGCGCGCCCGCGGTCGCCAAAAGATTTGTTTCTGTACCGGGAGTAATTGCGCCCCCTGAAATTGCAATAGCCCGCACCGAAATTCTGCGTGTAACTGCCCCGCTATCGTACCAATAATAAATCATATAAACGGAAGTCGCGCTTACTGGACAATTAATCGTTTCGCCCAGCACATCCGCTGCAATGCTTGTTTTATCTACCACCGTAGTAACAGAGTTAAAAGTTACCGTAGTCCCACTAACGTCAATCACAATCCCGCGTTGAAGATCAAAAGCGCTTTGCCAAGTACAAAAATATTTAGACCCTGAAGTCAAAGTGGTCAAACATAATGGCCCCGCAGTGAAAGTCGTAGCCACGGTTGCAGTTGCCCCAATGGAGGTCGCCCCACCCCCCGTGGTCACAACCGCACCTTTTAAACTCGCGCCATTGAACCAAACCACAAGTGCTTGTGTATTACTCAAACGCACCACTTGAACAGGGTTGTCACCCGCGTCAAGGGTTAACGCGCTACCTTGGGCAGTAAAGGTTGTTTCCGATAAAGAGTACCCAACTACCTTGGTGTTGGTCGCATCATAGTAAGTCACCACGAACAGGGACTCAGTAAGTTGAGTCAAGCTTTGGTAAAGTGTGGCCGCGGTGGAAACCACCGTAGTTGAAAGCGCGGTTGCATTAATTGCGGGAGTGTTTGCAGGATAAAGCGCACTTGTCCCATCATAAGTAGTTTGATATAAACACAAGGTGTTTTGGTTTGAACTATTTCGCGCGAAATTAACGTAATATCCATTAGATTGAATCACGTTATTGTAAGTTGAACCGTAGAATCCTTGAAAACTTAAAGCAACTTCGCTCGCCGGACCCAACAAAGTAGTACCATTATCACTGGGCGTAATATTCGCAGCGGGGGTAGTCGTCTCAACATCATAATTGTTGCGATCCACAAGATCAAAATCCCAAGTGGTGTCGCTCGCCGCGCCGCCCGCGGTCTCCTCGATCACCTGACCAATTCGCTCAAAACGATTTGCGAAAGGGACACCGGGGGTGGAGATAACCATCGTCCCGCCCGTGGTCATCCCATTTAAAGAATTTGTAAACTTTTGCGCAATTGAAACGCCCGAAAGTTTATCGGAGGTGATCGTGGAGGTAGCAATATTAGCGCCCGTAATCACGCCCACTTTAACTTGATCGCCCGTAACCACCACTGTGGTGTTATCAGGATTCACATTTAACGCGTTCCCCGCGGTCGCAACTAAACCATTTCCCGCGAGGGTGGGGGTGTCCACATCAATCTTGCTACCATTGGCAACAAGCCCATAGCCCGCCAAAATTGCGGGAAGTGATCCGCCCGCCCCTATTGAGAACTGTTGCGCGGCCCATGTACCGTTGTTGGTAGAGGTGTCCTTACAATAAACAAAATACGCTTCGCCCGCCACAATGGTGCAAACCGTAACCGACCCATCCAAAACTTTTACAGTAAAGCTGTTGCTGCCTTTGTTAATAACAACAAACCCGCCGCGCGAAAGGTAGAGAGATGGGGGTAGGAAAAGGGTCAAGCCCGGATTAGTGAAGGTGACTTCATAAACTTTAGCGGGCGGGTTGGTGAGGTTGTAGTTCACCCCGCTGTTGATGGGGAAAACCCCATTGTTTAGAGGAACAATTAAAGAACCGCTTATTGCGTCTGTAAAATCTTCCGTAGCCACTACGCAACTCCCGAATTGACATCGCTACGGAATTGCGCGTCTTCAACGGCAACTTTTGCAGCGGCTTCATCATACATTTTTTTCCAAGTGTCGAAACGCCCATCATCAACCAAATATGGCATCGCTTCAACTAGCGCCCCGTAGAGCAACAATTCGCCCGCATTGTCAGTCAACCAATTTGTTTGATTGGACACCGACAAATATTCAAGCTCTTCCCAATACGCGATAATCCCTGTATAGTTTTGATCCGGGGTTGGTCCAAGATAAAAATTGTTTGCCCCGTAATCCGAATAATAAACCGGAACGCCCTGAATAGACGAATCGGAAGCATACTCCTTAAGAAAAGTCCAATCGCGCCGCTTAACAGGGGTAAACGCGCTTGAGATGTACAGCCCTATGGTGCGCACCCTTTTAATACGCGCGGGCTTGCTCATTACCGGGTCCCCCGTTGAAAGTATGAAATTCGCATACCGCTCAAACCCAATGGGCTTAATATCCCGCACAATGCGGTTTTGTGCCAATTCCAACCATGTCGGAATACGGTTGAGAGTCTCGGTATCCGACCGATCAATGTAGGCGGGAATTTCTGTGTTAACCAAACTGTTATAAGTAAAAGGCATTACGGATAAACTCCCGGCAAAATGCGCCCGCTAACGGTAAAATTTCCCCCAGTGCCGTAGTTCGCACCGAAGTTTTGACAGGCTTCTTTAAAGTATAACGTAGGGGATGTCCCGGTCGGAAATTCCCCATTTGCCCCTAAATACACCGGCCCCCCAGAATTAAATTTCGCCAAGTTAGCGGGGGCACCCAAATCCAAAAACTGCCCCCACGCAAACCAAGGAAACATCACCGAGCCGTTTAAAAACGACCCGCCGGAAATATTTTGGCCAAAAAAGCACGTGGCGGGAAACTGGATAGTATCGTTGGTATTAGTCGTAACAGTCCCCGCAACCCCATCCACATAAAGCTGCACCGCCCCCGCGCCTAAGTCACATGCCCCCGCTAGGTGTTTCCACCCGGAACTTATGGGCGCATTTGCCGCGGCAATAATAGTTCCCGAAGAATTTTTAAATTCAAACCTAATCGTGCTGGAGCTTTGCCAAATCCGCAAATATTGCGTAGACAAAATATCCATAGTCCCGCTATTCAAATTCGCAAAAAGTGAGAATACTGCTTTCTTAGCGGGGGCAGTTACGGGGGTGGCGTTCATAAACGCGCTGCCATTGAAAAGGGTGGGGTTGTTCGGATCAACGGTGGGGACATCTGGGCGCGGTTTTCTTAAAGTCTGACCATCCGGCCCCACAATCTTAATTCTTTGTTGGTCAGGCATTGCATCCCAACAAGGCGGGCAAACCCTTAAGGAGGGTTTATACCCATCATCTTTTAAACTGGCATATTTGTAACGAAACCCGCACCGGTCACATATAGCAATTGCGCGGCGTTCGGAAACGACATGCACCATTTAAATTCTTCCATAAAAAGGGAATACGTTGAAAGACGTTCTTTCCCGAAACTCGGTTTCCGCAATATCAAGCAAATAATCGTAGTTAGGTTTAATACTTTCAATAAGCTGCATATCAAGGGGGGTGGTCGCCGCATCGAAGGGTTTCTTGCGTAGCATTTCAATGGCCAAGCCCTCAACTATGGCGGGCAAAAAAATCGGTGGAATGTCCAATGTATTGGTCGCCGCGCCCACGTCTTGAATTTTTCGTATGCGCCAATGGAAGAAAGAATACCCCGCGATGTCGGGCACAGGCCAAAAAGTTACTGTGGGGGTGGTTGTGGTTAACTGAGTAAAATATTGAACAGGCCGCCCCGATGCTGTTTTATTAGGAATATTTAGGTAATCTGCCTGATCTAAACGGCGAATCGGGATATCCACCCCATTTTGCCGGATCGCCCCTTGCAAGATATCCCGTGTAGGGCTTGCCAAGGTGTAGGTGGCTTGGCCCACAATCAAAGGTAAATCTATTTGATCCAAACACCAAATAGGCACGTTTTTAGCGGATAACTGTAAAAGTAAAAGGTCTAAGGAGCGTTTTGCGCTGCGAAGAGCTTGGCCTGAAAGGGTTTGCGGATTGATTTTCGCGCGTTCGGCGGCTTCTTCCACTATGGAATCCACCGTCAAATTGAAATTGTAGGTACTGGAAGTCGTCATAAGGCACTCCTATCACATTATAACATATTTGGAGGTAATTCCCTTATGTAGGAGGCTTTTAACGGCTCTTTTGCTTTGAATCCTTCATTTCAGCCAAAAATCTCTCCGACTCTTCCAAAGTCATACTATATTTATGGCCCCCTCTAAAACTCACAATAATTTCCCCGCATTGCAGGGAAAATCCGTAGCGGGGGCATGTTTTGCGTAATTCTTTAAGAAGATTCATCGCCCCTCCCGGTATCTTTGCGCGCACTCAATTTGCGCCTTGCTTTTTGCCAGAGCACTCATTTCCGGGGTCATTTGATTAAAATTAAATTGACTATGGACGATTTTGTGGCAATTGGCGCATAACGGGTCACATTTTTCCAATTCCGCGCGAATCTCATTAAGGGGCATATCGATATAGACCGCCCGCGATATTTGAAATTTCTTTTCCCTTGGATCACGATGGTGAAATTCCATCGCCACCCCCGCCTTAAACCCGCAACATGCGCACGGCAACTCGTCCCGCCACTTTAAATACCATTTCCAAACATCGTCTCTATTAGTTTTCATAATTTAAGCAAAACCCCAAATGATGTTCCACTACAAATATGATAACATCAATTGACCTTGCTTAAATAATTTTATGAAAGATACCACGCCTGTCTAAAATCATCATCGTCTTTGATGCCCTGCTGAAGCGGCGCGTGTAACAAAGACCCAAGCCAATCCCTCGTACTTTGCCAACTTTCCCCGCCCCCGGAAACCTTGATCAAACGCTGAGACCCATCCGTCGACAATGTTTCCGACAACTCGTTATCAACCGTATTTCGTCCATGCTGCGTAGCGCATTCGATGCGAATCCGATCTAAATCTGGGTTGTCGTTGCCAATTAAAAAATACCAATTCTCTGTCATATTAATCTCCTATCCTTCCGGAACAATTACAGCACTTTGTGCCAACAAACATGGGCTTGTTGGATCTGCGGCAGTCAATGCGCCTTGCACCGAATATCCGCCGCCATATCCCAAATTTGTTCCAAATGTCGCAAAATCATTATTGAAAAACACGATAGGTTGCGATCCAGTCACCGCGCTACCATTACTTCCCATAAAGGCGGGAAATCCATTGCCGTTGTACACTTGCCGCAGCTTGGCTAGATTTGCGGGAACAGACAAATCAAGATAGGCTTGGTTGTTGTAATACAAACATCCTACGGAACCAGCCCATTTTGCGCTGCCATCAGTAATATTTGCCATAAATCCATGTTGCGTTCCGGTATATTTTACTGTGAATGCTGGATTGGCGTCTGTGACCGTTAAAGTTTCGGCAACACCGTCAATATACATTTGGCATTTTTTATTTCCGGCTGAAAAATTAGTATCCCATGACATGGCGATATGGGCAAAATTTTGATTTGAAGGAATAATGCCGCCTATCCCGTATGACGTTGACCCAGTAAATACCAAAGAGCTTGTCGCCGTTGAATTGGTCAGAGTAACTTTAAACTTCCCAGCCGCCGTTCTTTCAATCTGAATTGTTTTTTCGGCATTGGCATAAATATACCGTTGAACGGCATTTGTCGCCGTAAATGTCAACCATATTGAAAAAGTGCCCTGTGTGCCATCGGCATTTGACACCATATCACTGCCAAATTTTAACCAATCATTTGTACCATCAAACAATGCCCCGCCAGCAGAACACTGAAAAAGTGACATTCTATTTAATAAATATGCGGGGAATGAAGGGTTCAACATTTATCCACCAAGAATAGCGTCAATGGCCGCTTGCCGTGTCTGTTTAAATAAAATAATCTCAGGGCTATCATTATTTAATGGAGCATTGACATTAAACGTCGAACTATCTTTCCATGGCTTTGAATCAAACCAATTTTGACCGCCATTCATAACCTCAATGACCGCTTCTTGGTTATCAATAGAAGTAATGACTGACAATTGGTGTTGCCAATTCGTTTCACTAATATGCTTTAAGGCCATATCATTTAAAATTTGGTTGGTGTCTGGTTGATTCATTTTTATAAGAAAATAATAAGATGTCATGGCTGTCCTGCTATCGTTGGAGGGGATGATGCTGTTAACGCGCCCGATATTGTGAAGTTACCACATGTCCCAAAATTTGTCCCAAAAGTATTGTATGGATTTTTTAAATATATGGTTGGCTGTGATCCTGTCGGCAATTGCCCGTTAACACCTAAAAACACCGGCCTTTTATCGGCAGTAATAAATTTCCTACGATTAGCCGTAACGCTTAAATCAATATAACTACTGTCAAACCACACATCCGAAAACGACCCCGGCGCAAGTGTGAAAAACGAAGCAAAATTAAACGCCCCGCCTACATAACAATCATCTGCCATGCCAGTAGTTGTCAATGATAACGCCGACAATGAACCAGTAACTTCCAAATTATCGTTAACGTACAAATATCCTGTTTGCGTTGAGACATTCATTGACACAAGAATATGATGCCACACGCTAAATGGATAAAAAGCAGATTGTTGAAAATCATCCCAAATTGCGGCTGGAGTATTATTATAGCTTGTTGCAGAGTATTGTACGCCCGAACCACCCACGGCATTCATTTGCAAAGAAAACGCAGAATATGACGATGGATCAGATAACCCAGTTGGCTTAAATTGAAATATTCCGGTTATTTGATCTTGTACATCTGGTTTAAACCACATAGAAAATGTTTGCCCCGTTGGGGTTGCCGGAGTCCCCGTTAAAGAAAGATTTGAAACAATATCATTAATACCATCAAAGTATGAGGCATTAGGGGAATAAAAAGTATTTCCCAAAGGTCGATTTAATAAAGTAGCTGGAAAAGACGAAGTTAACACCACATCCCCCGCAATTCACTTGGTATGACAAACATTATGCGCTTGGACTACTCGCTGCATCGGTTAGACTACCGCTTACAGTAAACGCCCCTCCCGTGCCAAAATTGGTTGCAAAGTTTGCTGCATTACCACTCATGTAAATCAATGGAGCAGTGCCCGTAGGTATTTGTCCATTTGAACCAAGAAAAACTGGTTTGCCAGAAGATGTTCTAAATTTTTGAATATTGGCAGCAACCGTAAAATCAATAAAAGTATTTGTCCACCAAAATTCAGACAATTCCGCATTTAACCATTGCGATGCGCCGGATAAAGACCCAAATCGCGCAGGATTATCACCCGCCGTAAAGTTAAAAATACCATCAACCTCAACGCCACTGGCTGAAGTACCATCCGCGCTACCATTAACATAAATTCTGAATTTCGGACTAGAATTATCCATTTTTGCACTGCCGCAAACGTGCATCCAACCTTTAGAAACCGTATTATCGCTACTTGTAGTATCGCAATAAAGTAACGTAGTTGACGTTGAATCGCGGCCAGTCGTATTGTATTTATTTAAAGATGTTCGGCTCAAACCAAAACCCTGAATGGTTGGCTCTTGCATACGGAATATAGTTTGATCCGCCGCATCTCCACCAATAAATTTTATAAAATATGAAAATGAAAATTGCTTACCATCGGCCATGCCCGTAATATCATTTTTGGTAAGCGTAGTATTTGTACCATTGAAGCGTACAGCGGGGGCAACATAATTACCCCCAGAAATAGTCAATTGACTTGAAATCCAAAAGGGGGTTAGCACCGTTTAAATCCTACAAAAGGGAGTTTATTAGATTGTAATCTTAGACGCGTTTGGCGCGGTTTCAATAATACATTCAGTAATAGACAATTTCCCACCCGCAGATTCTTGGATTACGGCAACTTTATCCCCCGGAATTATTTCCGTAAACTCTACCACGCCCGCGGGCAACAAAGCCGACGCACCCGCCGCCGTAGGATTAGTTCCTAAAGCAATTCGACAACTAGCAGTCGCCGCCAAACGCACCAATCGCGTGGTTGCCGCAACGGTCCCGGATTGTGAAGAAGTCGCCCCAAAAGCAACTTCTTGAGCAGTCCCCAAACGAACGGTGGGTAGATTACCACCGTTCCCACCTATAAGAATAGTCATTTAAACCTCTTAGACGGTTTGGACATACATAATAGTAACGGTTGCCGAACCTTGTGTAGGAGCAACAGTCACACCCGAAGTATTCAAATTGGTCAAAGTAATCGTCCAATTGACATCGTTCGAAGCACTTGACAAACAGTTAGCAAATTGCGCCACTGTAGCATCGTTAGCCAAAACGCGGTGAACGGCGGAAGAAATCGCCACCGGACCAGTACCGCCCGTTGAACCCACGATTTGATTTGCAGTTGCGCCCAAGCCCACATTTAAACGGTCAATCGATGCGCCCGCGGCGGGAACAAAGCCCGTGGTAACATCGGTATAAACGTCCAAAATTTGGGAAGACAGTGGAATTACCCCACATTGAACGGTAGTATTCGCATCCGCGAAAGTAACAGTTCTGCGTTGGCGTAAAACCACTAAACCCTGCCGAAAAGACGGGTCTAAAGAAGTAGTTGGGACAGTTTGATCCAATTTACCACTAGCTAGTGGTCCAGTAAAAGTTGAATTAGTCATAATTAAAACTCCATAAATTACGTAATTAGGCCAACCTCAGTATACCACAAAAAAATGGGGGGCCAGAAGCCCCCCAAGTCTCTTCCCGAATATTTTAGGTACCGGGATTACCAAACCATTGACGCCAGTTGGTATAACCATAAGCATAGCGTTCACGCGCTTTGTGGCGAATGTTGCCAGTATCAAATTCCGGCTCGGTGGCTTGAGTTAAGCCCAAACGAGTGAAGAATTTAGTACCATGCGGATAATTTGTACGTACAAACCACGAACGAGCCGCAGTAAAGTAGTTATGTACAAAGTAACCTTTTGGCAAGCTGCCCAAGCTATGCATCGCGTTGATGTCGTTGTCGCTGGTCGATGGACGCAATTGAGATTGCGTAATACGTTCAGCAACATAAGTCAACTGCACCGGAACGTGCAAGCTTACGGGTTTAGCCGCAATCAACTTACCGCGATCATCAGTGTATTGTGCGATGGAAATCAATGCGTTTTCCAAGCTGGTTTCCGACAAGTCGGTACCAGTGGTTGGACGGTTTGCAAAAGTCGCACCGCTTGCCAATGGGTGGTTGGTCGCAATAAGCGCCACACCATCAGGCGAGTACGATTGTGCAGTAAACGCATTGTTGAACACGCTGTGAGTCAAGATTCGCTTGGTGT
>Ga0214923_10005522_pt1 | contig 14672 bp, 14 predicted proteins | sample LL1510_MetaG_FD_177993 | JGI IMG/M metagenome (GOLD analysis project Ga0214923, IMG submission 177993) | Freshwater microbial communities from Lake Lanier, Atlanta, Georgia, United States - LL-1510 | ecosystem: Environmental > Aquatic > Freshwater > Lake | place: USA: Georgia | collected... | reverse complement strand
CAACGCGGCCTTCATCGTTGGCGACAAGTACAAATTCGAGAACGGCCTGTTCTCTGGTTACGACGAGGACAAGCGAAGCTACGACCGCTCCCAGTGGGCCTTTGAGATGGGGCCAGATGGCTTCGTGAAGGTAGACAACACCCTTCAGGATCCGAGGTGTGTCTACCAAATCATGCGCAAGCACTTCAGTCGCTACACCCCCGAGAAGGTCTCCGAGGTCTGCGGAACGCCGAAAGAGTCATTCCTGAAGATCGCCGAGATGATGGCCAGCACATGCACGCCCGATCGCGTGATGACCATTCTCTATGCGCTCGGATGGACACAGCACTCGGTGGGCTCAGAGAACATCCGCACCATGGCCATGATCCAGCTTCTTCTGGGGAATATGGGTCGTGCCGGTGGCGGTGTGAACGCACTTCGTGGGCACGCGAATGTTCAGGGCATTACCGATCAGTGCGCCTACGCTCAGGTACTCCCAGGCTATCTCGGGTCGCCCACCGACAAGGATGTGAACTACGAGACCTATGTGAAGGCGCGCGTTCCGAAGGAGTTGCGTCCGAATTCGGTGAACTACGCCAAGAACTTCCAGAAATTCCAGGTCAGCCTCATGAAGGCCTGGTATGGGGATGCCGCGACAAAGGAAAACGACTTTGCCTACGACTATCTGCCGAAGATTGATCAGCCCTACGACATCATGCACACCGTTGAGCGCATGGTTTCGGGTGAGATCAAGGGCCTGATCTGTCAGGGCTTCAACCCCATGGCCGCGCTGCCGAACAAGGCAAAGCTCGCGGCTGCACTGAAGAACTTGGACTTTATGGTGGTGATCGATCCGCTTCGCACCGAGTCTGCCGAGTTCTGGAAGCCTGTGGGCGAGTTCAACAACGTCAACCCCTCGGACATCAAGACCACGGTGATTCGACTGCCCTCAACCTGCTTTGCTGAGGACGAAGGAACCTTCACCAACTCCAGCCGGGTCATTCAGTGGCACTGGGCAGCCGGCGATGCCCCTGGAGAGGCCAGAAAGGACCGCCAGATCTTTGGCGAGATGTTCACGCGCGTGCGTGCCCTTTACAAGGCAGAGGGTGGCAAGTTCGCCGACCCCATCCTGAAGCTCAACTGGGCCTACACCAATCCGCGCTTCCCAGCCGCTGAGGAGGTCCTCAAAGAGATCTCCGGTCGCTCAAAGGCCGAATTGACTGACCCCGCAACCAAAGAGGTGGTCGTTCCTGCGGGTGGCCAGGTGGTTGGTTTTGGTCAGCTCAAAGATGATGGCTCGACTTCCTGTGGAAACTGGATTTACTCCGGATGCTTCAGCGAAAAGGGCAATCTCACGGCGCGCCGCGACAAGACGGACCCCGGCAACATGGGCAACAACCTGAACTGGGGCTTTTCGTGGCCTGCGAACCGCCGCGTGCTCTACAACCGCGCGGGCGCAGACACGCATGGCAAAGCCTGGGACAAGACCCGGCCCGGTATTGAGTGGGATGGCACCAAGTGGAGTGGAATTGACGTTCCCGACATGCCTCCCACCAACAACCAGGCAGGACCGTTCATCATGACGCCCAGTGGCGTTGGAAACCTCTTTGCCGCCATGGCGGAAGGCCCACTCCCTGAGCATTACGAGCCCTTTGAGACGCCCTTGGGCCGCAATCCGATGAACAACAACCCTCTCGCGGTTAGCAACCCGGCCTCGCGCATCTTCAAGAGCGTGAAAGGCTCCTTTGGGCAGAAGGACAAGTATCCCTATGCGGCGACGACCTATCGCCTCACAGAGCACTTCCACTTCTGGACCAAGAACGTAGAGTCGAACGCCATTGTTCAGCCCAGCCCTTTCGTTGAGATTGGCGTGGAGTTGGCAAAGGCAAAGGGCATCAAAAACGGGGACTCGGTGCGTGTTTGGAACGACCGTGGCAGCATCAAGGCTGCAGCAGTCGTCACCAAACGCATCCCGCAGCTCAACGTTGCGGGTCAAAAGGTGGAGACCGTTGGTATCCCGATTCACTTTGGCTTCGTGGGGTTGGCAAACAAGGGGTTCTTGGCCAACGAGCTCACGCCCTTCGTGGCCGATGCCAACTCTCTGACGCCGGAATTTAAGGCGTTCCTCGTCAACATTGAGAAAGCATAAGGAGGCGACCATGGCGAATGCTCAACCCATGACCATCGTTCAGCGGTCAGCCACCTCGGTGACTGGCTCCGTTCAATCCAATCCACAACTCGAAGTCGCAAAACTCATCGATGAGTCCAAGTGCATCGGATGTAAGGCCTGCCAGGTGGCCTGTATGCAGTGGAACGACAACCGCGACACGATCGGCACCAATGTGGGGGTCTACGACAACCCCGTCGATCTGTCTCCAAAGTCGTGGACCGTGATGCGCTACAACGAAGTCGACCGGGACGATGGCGGCATTGACTGGCTGATTCGCAAGGACGGCTGTATGCATTGCGAGGAGCCAGGCTGCCTAAAGGCCTGCCCCTCCCCCGGTGCCATCGTCAAGTACGACAACGGTGTGGTCGATTTCAATAGCGACAACTGTATTGGCTGCGGCTACTGCGTGGCTGGATGTCCGTTCAACATTCCTCGCATCAGCAAGACGACTCACAAGGCTTATAAGTGCTCCCTCTGCTCAGATCGACTCGCAGTCGGTGAGAAGCCAGCTTGCTCAAAGGCCTGCCCGACCATGGCAATCAAGTTCGGGCCAAAGTCGGAGATGAAGGAGTTGGCCCTTCAGCGGGTCACTGACCTGAAAGAGCGTGGCTACAAAAACGCGGGCCTCTACGACCCAGCCGGTGTGGGCGGCACGCATGTGATGTACGTGCTGCGTCATTCCGACAAGCCTGAGGCCTACAACGGGCTCCCCACCGATCCTCGCATCAGCCCCACTGTAAGTCTCTGGAAGGGAACGGCGAAATCTGTTCTGTCTTGGGGACTGGGCCTGGCGGTGCTCGCTGGCGTTGCCCACTACTTCATCAAGGGCCCCAAGGTCGTTGATGAGCACGAGGAGGCCTAAGCATGAGCAACACAGTCGACAACAAAGTAAGACGCTACAGCGGCAATGAGCGCGTGAACCATTGGTTTACGGCGATCGCCTTCATTCTGCTCGCGATGTCCGGACTGGCCTTCTTCCATCCCGCGTTTTGGCCGATGGTGGCCGTGCTGGGCGGAGGAGAGCTCGCCCGCTACCTACATCCCATCATTGGTGTGGCGATGTTTGCGTCGTTTCTCATCTTCGCAATCCAAAAGTTGGGAGACAACCTCTTTTCAAAGGTAGATGGACAGTGGCTCTCACAGATTGGTGACGTCCTCTCAAACCGGGATGAGCGCCTGCCCGAGATTGGTAAATACAATGCGGGTCAGAAGCTGGCCTACTGGGCCATGGTGCTCTCCATGGTTGCCCTATTGGCTTCGGGCCTCGTGATCTGGAGAGAATTCTTCTCGCACCTGTTCACAATCGACCAGATCCGCATTGCGGTAGTCGTTCATGCCCTCTCGGCCATCGTGCTCATCATGACCATCATCGTTCACATTTATGCGGCGATCTGGGTCAAGGGGACGATTGGGGCCATGGTCTCAGGCTACGTCTCGAGAGCTTGGGCCAAGCACCATCACGCCCTCTGGTATAAGTCCTTGAACAAGTAAGGTTCCCTGGGTAGTTCCTCTCGGCCCCTACCCGGGGCCGATTTTTTTTAACCAACGACCCCTCCGACCATGCCCACCCCAATCGTGACCGATGGCTCCATGGACAAGCTGCGTGACTACCCTCACGTGCTGACTCCTCTTGGCGCGCCCGGACTGTTCAGCAACCGCGCCGCTCGATTCGACCATCTGGGTCAGGCAGAGCGTGGCATGGGACCCTACCTGAGGCTAATGGGGCATGTATGTCGAGGCCAGGCACGAGCATTTTCTGAACGGTCGGCTGAAGCGCCCTCGGACGAAGCGCTCGCGCGCAGTCGTGACCACGGCATGCCTCCCCTTGCAGACGCGCTTTTCCGCCGAGATCCCGCCTGGCAGAAAGACCTCCAGACCATCTTGGCCGAGGTGCTCGAGAAGGCACACCTACCGGAGCCGGGCGCAACCCAAATACGAGCCTTACTCGAGCAGAGCCTCTCCGGAGATGGTCGCATTGAATCTATTGCCGACGCACTGCTCAGCGGGATGGAGCTCAATGCGGAGGATGGCGCCTGCGCCCCGTTCGTTGGCGCAGCGCTTCAGACCTACTTCACTCGCTTGGCCAGCAAGGTGCCCCCCTCTGACGTGGAGCATTCAGACATCCCGAATGTCTGCCCCTGCTGTGGCATGCGACCCACAGCAAGCCTGGTCAGCATGGAGCCCGACCGCATCAACGGCCGTTATCTGATCTGTTCACTCTGCATGACCGAATGGAATCTGGAGAGGGTCAAATGCTCGGCCTGCCTCAAGGAGGGCGATGTGTCCTATCTTGTGGTGGACGACAGGCCCGAGGCCACCACCCGATCGCCCATCCGAGCAGAGACCTGTGATGCCTGCAAGGCCTATCTCAAGATCTTCGTCCAGGATAACGACCCTCTCATGGATGTTTTGGCCGATGACCTCGGTTCTCTTGAACTCGATATCATGGTGGATGAGCAAGGCTACAGCCGAACCGGCCCCAATCTTCTTTTCTACCCCGGCCACGAGTAGAGCGCCTCATGAAACCTACGGTTCTGCCCGGTTCGGGCGAATCCTCGATGACCGAGCAGCAGCCGAGAACCTCACCACTGAGAATCCCCTCGGTTGACAAGATTCTTGGCCTTCCTTCGCTTGCGCCGCTTGAGGCTCGATACGGTCGACCCCTTGTCAAGCGAGAGCTTCAGGCCCTCCTAGCGGCCTTGCGAGCCGAGCAAGAGATTTTCATCGAGGGTGTTTTCACCAAACGCCTTGAGGCCACCCTTCAGGCGGTGACGCGACCTGGGCTCGGTCCGGTCATTAATCTCACTGGCACTGTCATACACACCAACCTGGGCCGGGCACTCATGTCTGAGGCTGCAGTTGAGGCGGTTGTGTCGTGTATGCGGAACTACAACGCCCTCGAGTTTGACCTGAGGACAGGAGAACGGGGTGACCGAGATGATGTGGTCGAAGCCCTTCTCTGCCGTCTCACCGGTGCTGAGGCGGCCACGGTCGTGAACAACTGCGCCGCTGCTGTCCTACTCGGACTCGTCGCGCTAGGGGCTCGCCGCGAGGTCCTCATCTCACGGGGCGAGCAAATCGAGATTGGTGGCGCCTTTCGAATGCCCGACATCATGAGGGCCGCCAACTGCCGACTCGTTGAGGTCGGAACCACCAACCGCACCCACCTGCGAGATTTTGCAGATGCCATCACCGAGAAAGCCTCGCTTATCGTCAAGGCGCATCGCTCGAACTATGCCGTCACGGGTTTTACGGCCGAAGTGGCCGATGCCGACCTCGCCAGGCTTGCCAAGGAGCGCGGTCTGCTCTACATGGTCGACCTGGGGTCGGGGGCCCTTGTTGATATGTCGCGCTGGGGCCTTCCGAGGGAGCCCCTGCCCTCTGACTCGCTCTCTGCGGGTGCCGATGTCGTGATGTTCTCAGGAGACAAGCTTCTGGGAGGTCCCCAGGCGGGAATTATTGTGGGCAGCAAGGCTGCTATTCAGAAGATCAAAAAACATCCGCTCAAGCGAGCCCTGCGCGTCTCCAAGATGGTGATGGCAGCCCTTGAGGGCACGCTCCGCATCTACGACTCCGATCACCTTCTGGCAGAGAGGCTTCCGGTTTTGGCGATGCTCACCCGAACTCCTGAGGACGTGGAGGCGGTGGCCCAGAGGACCGCACCCCAGCTCGCTCGAGTCCTTGGTGAGGACTTCACCGCACAGGTTGTCCCCTGCATGAGTCAGATTGGGAGTGGGGCCCTGCCCGAGGAGCGGCTCGCCTCCTTCGGCGTTCGAATGGCTCTGGTGCCTCGCCACCCCCAGGCCAAGCGGCCAAGCAAGGCACTTCAGGCTGCATTGGCCCATTTGCGTGCCCTTCCGGTACCCATCGTTGGGCGCATCAAAGATGACGCCCTGCTCTTCGATTGTCGCTGTTTGTTGCCCGAGCACGAGGCCCTTCTCAGACGCAACCTCCCATGATCATTGGTACTGCGGGCCACATTGACCATGGCAAGACCTCACTGATTGCCGGACTGACCGGAAAAAACACCGATCGACTTCCAGAGGAGCAACGTCGAGGGATCTCCATTGAGCTGGGTTATGCGTACCTTGCAATGGAGGATCAGCGTCTTCGGCTGGGCTTTGTGGACGTACCCGGACACGAGAAATTCGTGCACGCCATGCTCTCTGGCGCCACAGGCATCGATCACGCGCTGCTTGTGGTCGCCGCAGATGATGGCCCTATGCCGCAGACACGAGAGCACCTCGAGATTCTGAGGCTGCTTGGGGTTGAGTCTGGCACGGTTGCGATCACCAAGGTCGATGCCGTGGAGCCCGCTCAGCTCGTCATGGCCCGATTTGCGGTGCAAGAGATGCTCGAGAGTCAGCATGGCTCTGACTGGCCTATCTTTGAGGTCTCCTCAACCCAGAGGACTGGCCTGGATGACCTGCTCATTCATCTGACTCAGGTCGCCGCGAATAGGCCGTGCCGAGAGAGCCATGGTGGTTTTCGTCTTGCCGTAGACCGCAGTTTCGTGCTGCCAGGGCTCGGAACCATTGTCACGGGAACCGTTCATGCGGGCCATCTCACCGAGGGCGAGGAGATCATCGTTCAGCCGCGGGGGCTGCGTGGGCGTGTCCGCTCGATGCGGGCAGAGGATCTTCCGGCTCAATGGGTCAGGGCGGGAAGTCGTGTTGCACTCAACATCGCAGGCGTCGGCCACGAAGAGGTGGGCCGAGGAGACTGGATTTGCCAGCCCAACGAACTGCCATGTGTCCTGCGTTTTGATGCCGAGATATCGGTCACACCTCATCTTGAGCGACCCCTGCGAGCGGGGCTTGAAGTTCACTTCCATCACGGCACTGCAGACCTATTGGCCAAAGTGATTCCCCTGACTGGCAACAGCATAGAGCCGGGCCGAAGGGCGCTGGTTGGAATCTCTTTGCCCAGGCCCGTTCAGGTCTGCCATGGCGATCGCTTTGTGCTTCGGGACAGTCAGGCCCGCAACACGCTTGCGGGCGGTCGTGTATTGGACTGCTACCCACCGACCCGAGGTCAGCGCACGCCCGAGCGCTTGGCGCTTCTGGAGGGACTCGCAGCGGACCAGATTGACCTTGAGCGCCTCTGGTCTCACAGCCCGTTGGCTGAGAGCCGTTTATCAGCGCTGTTGAACCTGCGGCCCGAAGAGTTGGACGGGCTCCTCACGCAGCAACTGGTGGTTCGCGCCGCGGGACAAATCTTCCACCCAGGCTTTTGGACTCAGGCAATGGCCCGGATGGTGAGCGCCATCGACGAGACGCACACCAGAGAGCCAGAGATGCCCGGGCTTGAGCTTCAAAGGCTGCGGAGGATGGGGTTTGCCCAGCTCAGCCCCGAGGCTTATGAAGCGCTTATTCAGGCTGTTTTGGCGACTGGCGATCTGGTGCAGCGCGGCGCGTTTCTTGCCCGCCCCGCCCATAAGGCAGAACTCGATGCCACAGAGGAGGCGCTCTGGCAACGTATTCGCCCGCTGCTTGCGGACGCACCCTTTAACCCGCCACGCGTGCGAGATATCGCCAAGGGGCTCAACCTGCCTGAGGGGCAAGTCCGAAACCATCTTCGAAAGGTCGCTCGAATTGGGGACGTCACGCTGGTCGCACTCGATCATTTCTTCCTGACAGAGTCGGTTGCCCAGCTCGCAGATATTGCGCAGACGATTCACGCCCGGGAGGGGGCGCTCCTTGCGGCCGACTTTCGCGATGCCATTGGCGGAGGCCGAAAGGTGGCTATTCATATCCTGGAGTTCTTCGATCGCGTAGGATTCAGCCGAAGACTCAAGGACAATCACCTAATTCGGCGTTCAAACCCATGGTCCAGCGCCTCATGACTTTGCATCTTATTTACCCGGAAGGGTTCCGCGACCCGGTGGTCCGGTCAGACTTCAAATCTGATAGAGGTTGCCAGCAATCTCTGGTGGGTTCGACTCCCATACCCTTCCGCCAAATACTGGATCGCCATGACGCTTGATGACTTTGTAGAGGGACTTCCTGACGACCTACTTTATGTCTGCGATACGGACCTCTGGATCAGGCCCGAGAGCGATGCATTGTGGGTCATTGGCGCCAATGCGTTTGTGACCAAGCACGGAAAATTCCTCATCTTCTACCCCAAGCCGGAAGGCCACGTCGCTGAGCGCCACGCCCCGCTGGGCGCCATGGAGACATGGAAGACGGCCTTTGGCATCGAGGCGCCCTTCGACTGTGAAATCATTCGAGGCAATCCAGAGGTGGCCTCCTCGGTCCAACTTGCTGTGGCGGACCCCTATGGAAGGGGTTGGCTTTTTGAGGTTCGCCCCCTTGATCCCAGCGAAAGCAAGAAGAGCCTCATGACGGCTCGGGCCTACAAGGACTGGCTGAGGGACCATGCACGCAGTCAATTCGAGCACCTCTCGCACCGAAGCACCGTCGACGAACTCCAGTTTGATCCCTACAGAAACGCCTAGAAGAGGCTTCCATGGCCGCAGCGCAGAAGGTGATCGTTGTGTTGTGCATGGCTGGACCGAGAAATCCAGCGGCAGCGGCCACCGCCCTTGTATATGCCCAGACGGCTCGTGCGCTCGATGCCGTGGTGGAAGTCCACCTTACCGGGGAGTCTGTGCGTCTTGCCTTCCAAGGGGAGGCCGCCTCGCTCTACTCCGATTCAAAGCGCGAGCATTCGATTCAAAGCTTTTTTGAACGCTGCCACGAGATGGGTATCAAGCTCTACGTCTGCGGCATGGCCATGCAAGAGCACCATCACGGCGAGGCGCTCATTCCCGAGGTCCAGGGAGTCGCGGGGACCACTAGCGTCCTCGGTCAGATGCTTCACGAAGGGGCGCGGGTTCTCACCTTTTAGTCGATTCCGAGAATCTTTTTGGCTGAGCCCAAAACCAGCATGGCCTCGCCGTGCTTCTCTTGGCGGTGGAGTCGTTCGCCCTCTGCCCTCAGACGCCTAACCTCCTCAAGCTTCTCGGGACTCAGTGGCGGCTTCTGAAGAAGTCTCTGATCTATTTTGTTCATCTCGAGGGGGCAGCTGTGCGCCCAGGCCCTCGGGCCCAGCACCAAGAGACTCGTCGCGACGATCAGAACAGTAAGGGTTGACCTGAGGTATCTTTGATTGAAAGTCTTGAGAGGATGCATGGCAGATTCCTTTGGGGGGCTGTGATAAACATGAACCGACGTCAGTTTATCGGTGTCACTGGGCTCAGCGGGCTTGGGGCGAGTCTGGCTGGGTGGCATCTTGCCAGTCAGCCCGGCGAGAACGAGGTGATCGCGAGAAAGCTTGATCAACAGCTCCTGGGCGAAGACTACCCCTACACCGCGCTCTGGGGCTTCAATGACAGCGTGCCTGGCCCCGTCCTTCGCAAGACTCAAGGAGACACTCTCTCACTCACGTTCAAGAACCGGCTCTCGCAACCCTCCTCTATCCATTGGCACGGCATTCGTCTTCCGAACAACATGGATGGCGTGCCTGGCATTACCCAGAGAGTGGTCAAACCCGGCGAAGACTTCCAGTACGAGTTTGCCCTGCCCGATGCCGGTACCTTTTGGTATCACCCCCACGTGGCCACATACGAGCAACTCGGGCGCGGGCTCTACGGCGCCCTGATCGTTGGCGAGCGTGAGCGGGTGGATGTGGATCGAGATGAACTGCTCGTGATCTCCGATCTTCATCTCGACCAGAGCGCCCAGATTCCCGGAAACTTTAAGAACCTTCACGATGCCTCTCATGCTGGACGGCTTGGAAACACGGTGCTTTGCAATGGGCAGAAGGTCCCGACGCTTCGCCAGGTCCGACCCGGAGAGCGCATTCGCCTTCGGCTCGTCAATGCTTCAAGTGCCAGAATCTATCGACTGCGCTTTGATGGGGTCGCGCCGCTTATCGTGGCCATGGACGGTCACCCCTGCGCGCCCCAGATCATGGGCGAGACGCTCTATTTCTCTCCGGGCAACCGTTACGACTTCATTCTTGATGTGCCCAGACTCTCTGGGGGTCTCACGCTGCGAGACGAGTTCTTCCCCATGATGCCCAATCTGCTGGCTCGGTTTGAGTTGAAAGGGTCACCCGTTGCTGCGCGGTCTGGTTTTGCGGGCCTCCCGCCCAACACCCTTCCGCCCTTTGACGATCGGTCGGCGGAGAAGGTCGATCTCGTTTTAGAGGGCGGTGCGCTCTCCGAAAAGGCCACTCGCGAAGCAATATGGCTCTTAAATGGCCGAGGCAATGACCATGATTCCCTTCTCGACTCACACGAGAATCATCCGGACCCACTCTTTGAGTGTCGATCGGGTCAGACCATCCATTGCCGAATCGACAATCGAACTGCGTGGTTTCATCCGATGCATTTTCATGGCGTGGTCCTGCAAGAAAAACAGGCGGACGGCCGCTGGGGGCCCTACCGAGACGCCACGCTGGTCTGGCCGTTCAAGACATCAGAGATTCGGTTTGTGACCGAGCGGCCTGGCGAGTGGATGATTCACTGCCACGTCTCAGAGCACCATCATTCTGGCCTCATGGGCACGTTCAGGGTCGGCGATGTCTGCACCACCAAGCAGCGGCCTTGGGTGACAACGGCCTGGGGCAGCGACACGACAGCCTGAATATTGGGGGCGAAGAAGAGGCCCTCGGGGTCGAGAATGGGGTCGTGGTTTCTACAACGAAGGTGCGTGGGCTGCGTGAGGAGGCTGCGCACCTGACAGGCTGTCATCTGAGGCAGTCGATTCATGTCTTGGTAGGTGCGCAGCATGCACACCAGAGACCCATTTTCAATCTGTCGGTCACGCTCAACGGGCTCTGGAACGAGATGGGCTGCCTGATTGATACAGGTTGCGCGATCTCCGTTGCTGAGCTGGTGGGCTTGACTAATGGTGACAGCAAAATGATCGAGGGACTCGACTTCAAACGCTCCCGCCTTCCACTGCTTTTCACCAGGCGGCACGAGCACACCACCTGCCGTTTCGGCCGAGCAGAGGCTGGTCATTGGAAGCCTGGCAAGAAACGCCTGCTTTTTCTGCTCCACGCGGTCCCGCTCCTGGCGAGCGACGTCCTGAGCGAGCGCGATGGACGAGACCGTAGCAAGCGAAGAAGCCGCGAGCATGACGAGCTTGAAGAAGATCCCTGGTGAGCACGGTCTCATAACGACATTCACTAAATGTTTTGCACCACGATGCTCGGAAACTTAGACGAGCTGTCCTTGGCAATCCGCGAGACTGCCACAGCAACGGAGCGGGCTAGGCCCTTATAGAGCCCCGCGATCGCGCCATCTGGGTCGTCCACGACTGTCGGCTGTCCTGCGTCGGCACGTTCCCGAATGGAGATATTGAGAGGCAGCGACCCGAGGAGGGGAACGCCATACTCTTGAGACATGAGCTGGCCTCCGCCCTGACCAAAGATATGCTCTTGATGGCCGCAGTTGCTGCAGATGTGTAGGCTCATATTTTCAATGATGCCCAGCACGGGCACGCTCACCTTTTGGAACATCGCCAGGCCCTTGCGAGCATCGAGGGTGGCAATTTCCTGCGGTGTTGTGACAATCACCGCGCCCGTGATGGGCACCGTCTGAGCCAAGGACAGATGGACGTCCCCCGTTCCTGGTGGCAGATCCATTAGAAGATAGTCCAGTCCGGCCCAGTTTGTCTCTCTCAACAACTGGTCAAGAGCTTGAGACACCATAGGGCCTCGCCAGACCATGGCCTGCCCGGGCTCGATGAGAAACCCAATCGAGTTGGCCACGAGCCCATGCCCCGAGAGAGGCTCCATTGACTTGCCATCCTTGGTCTCTGGGCGTCCCCGGATCCCGAGCATCGTCGGAATGCTCGGACCGTAAATATCTGCATCGAGCACGCCCACCTTTGCCCCCTCCGCGGCCAGCGCAAGCGCAAGATTGACGGTCGTGGTCGACTTGCCCACACCGCCTTTTCCTGAGGCGATCGCGATGATGTTTTTTACGCCGGTGATGGGCTTGACCCCACGCTGAACCGCGTGGGCGACGATTTCTTGGCTGACCGTGACGCTGACGTTCTCCACGCCAGGTCGAGCGCGCACTGCGGCAACGGCCTGTTTACGAAGGCTATCGAATTGGCTCTTGGCCGGAAATCCATAGACCAGCTCAAAGCTCACATCGCCACCGTCAATCTTCAGATTGCGCAGCATCTTTGCGGAGATCAGGTCTTTGCCGAGCTCGGGAATCGACACTTTGGAGAGTTCGGAATGAATATCAGCGGGGGTGAGAGACACGTTTGAGCCTTTTCTTGGTGAAGATGGGAAGGCTATCAAACTCCCGCCCGAGATTTCCTAGGGTTTACATGAGAAACCCTGCGGACGGGGGGTTAGGCCCGAATATCGACCGTGGTTCCCGCGGGCACCCTGTCAAAGAGATCGACGATGTCTTGATTGCGCATCCGAATGCAACCAATCGAGCCAGGGATGCCCATCTGGGCGGTTGGCGGGCTGCCATGAAGATAGATGTAGCGTTTCATGGTGTCCACCGACCCAAATCGGTTGCGTCCTGGTTCGAGCCCGCAGAGCCAAAGAATGCGGGTAAGAATCCAGTCTCGGCCTGGCCCGCCCTCGGCGAGTTCCTTTGACCAGATCTCACCAGTCGGCCGTCGGCGTGTAAAGACCGTCCCGAAGGCAGCGCCGCGTCCAATCTTGGCGCGAATGACGTGTCGCCCCACGGGGGTGCAGTAGCTCCCCAGTTCGTTTCCAGGGCCGTTCTTGGCTGTCGAGACTTCGTAGCGAAGGGCGGGCTTCGGGAGGTCGTCGGCCCAGCGATCGCGCGACCAGCCCGGCTCCAACTCGAAGAGTTCAAGGGTCTGACTCGTAATGCTGATGCGAAGATGCTGGCTCGGGACGGATCGCCTTATGCTCATGAGCGCGCTCCTTGCCTAGCGTCTCGCGGCAAAGAAGCCCCGCAGGAGCTCGGCCGACTCATCACCCCGGATGCCGCCGCGCACGCGAGTCTGATGATTAAGAGCACTAGGCTCGTAGAGACACATGACGCTCTGCGCCACACCCGTCTTGGGATCGGTCGCTCCGAAGACGACCTCTTCAAGTCGCGCATGAAAAATGGCGCCCGTGCACATAAGACAGGGCTCAAGCGTGACGTAGAGTGAGCATCCGGGAAGGCGGTAGTTGCCCACACGTCGGGCTGCATCGCGCAGCGCGACAATCTCAGCGTGGGCAGTGGGGTCATGACTTCCGATAGGCGCGTTACGCCCCACCCCGATGACCTCCCCCTCCCTCACCACCACAGCCCCAACCGGCACCTCGCCCTCCGAGGCCGAATGCTGAGCCTGTTCAAGCGCGAGCCCCATGAAATATTCGTCGTCCGGCAAGGCTATTCCCACTCGATAGTGGCTCGTATAAAAAACCCATACAAATCAACAACTTGTAAGTCAAAATGTAGAGTAGTGTAACTTTTGCGTAACATTTTGAGTACTTAAGATTCCTTAAATAATTTTGCGAGTGTTAGTATACATAGAAAAAAATGTAGTTGTTACACAAAGTGTAACTCCTACAAGTTAATCATTTATAAACTTAAGTTATAAAGTCTATGCTCATTACTTGCTATGCTCCATGTGCGAATTATGTTGAGCATCCATATCCATAACCTTATTGGATTCATAGCCGAGAATACTAGGATCAATCATTCCTGTAATCATAGCTACATGGCCAAAGATAAGAAATAATGAAACACAAATAGCATGAATCTTTAACTTATTCTCATTGCTAAGATTGCTATTAACTAATCCTAATTCTTGTACAGCAATAAAGACTAATGGGATACCGGCGAGCACATAAGTTACAACAGCTACTACATCTATAAATGTACGCCATTCACCAGCTATAGTTACAGGTATGATAGCGTTAGATACAATATAGTAGATTATCCCAATAAAATATAGACCTACCAAGATACCTGAAATTCGATTTAATTGATAGACAAATCCGTCGAACTTTCTTGTGAATAACATATAAAATTCTGTTATAGCTAATGTCTCCGCAAGCACAATAGGAACAGCCATGAAGATTAGTAGATTCCAAGGTTGATTAACAGCTAAAAGCTCCATGTAATGAGTCATATTCATGATTATTTTTCCTTAAAAAATTGATTAATGAATTTATTTCTTTTTCGCAATCTTTTTTCTACCTTCAGCAAGTTTAGCATTATTAGCTTCACGCTTCTTATCAACTACCTTAATTAAATCAGCAAACTCTCCAGCTTTATAACTATTCTTAAATTCTTCAAGCATAGCTTTTTCTGTACCTTTTTTCCATTTAATTGCTAAACCATCAAATAGCCCGAATATACCAACACTAGGTACAAATCTTCCATCTCTAAACCAACTACGAATAGGTTCACCTTTGTTGTTCAAAACTTCTTCGCCATTAAGCAATTTCTCTTGTTGCTCTATGCCGTTTTCAAGCATCTCTTCTGTAGTTTGTTTCTTGTCTGCTTTGATGTCTGCTGGTTTGCCGTATGTGTCAAAGAATCCCATATGTACTCTCCCTAGTAGTAGCGTTGTTG
>Ga0214923_10005521_pt1 | contig 14673 bp, 23 predicted proteins | sample LL1510_MetaG_FD_177993 | JGI IMG/M metagenome (GOLD analysis project Ga0214923, IMG submission 177993) | Freshwater microbial communities from Lake Lanier, Atlanta, Georgia, United States - LL-1510 | ecosystem: Environmental > Aquatic > Freshwater > Lake | place: USA: Georgia | collected... | reverse complement strand
TGGCAGCTTTCCCACCACCACCACCACCGCCGCCATTTGTCGGGGTAGCACCAGGAAAGCTGCCACCTTGGGAGCCTCCTCCTCCACTACCAGCTCCACCGCCACCACCTACAAGAACATATGTGAATCCAGTAGCGTTAGCTGGCGGAGTAATTGTAGCCCCTCCAGAAAAAAATTGACTTACTGAAGCTGGATCAAACGGATATTTTCCTCTAAATTCAGATAATGATATTGGTTTTATAATAGGCGTAGGTGTGGAAGTAGTACCAGATAGTGTCCAATAAGTATTTCCCTCTAGTTGTGAAAATTTGGTGTAGGATACATTATAGGCACCAAGAACTTGTGTTAGTTTTAAATCACCTGTAGAAGGAAATGCCATATTACTCAAATCTTAGAAACTAACTTGTGGATAGACAACGATGATACTCCTGAAGCATCAGATACTGGTTTCATTTGAGTCTTGGTGCGAAATCCCATTACATATGCTACAACTCCTGCAACAATAGTTTTAGGTGTATGTTCAAAATCATCTTCTGACTTTTTGGAAATATCTACCAGGATTTCAAAGATACGAGTTCTTTGCTTATCATTCAGTGCTAATGTTGCGCACAAACGTTCTGCAATTCCCAACTGGGTTTGGAGAACTGTATTTTCAATCACACTAAATCTGGGAACGGCCTTGCATAAGGAGCGAATGCTTACCCTGAATACAGTTGAAATTTCTTCGTGAGTGCGTGAAGCACCATTTTGTCGGCATGCGACATATACAGCTGCTCCCATCAGAGCTCTTCTGGTTTCTCCACGAACTTTTTGAGCATCGTCCATGGTTTTGTAGAGTCCGCATGCATCCATGATAATTGATTTTGGCAGATTCTGGACAGCACAATATGATTGAATATTATCAAAGATTCCCATCCAGGAACGTTCAGAATTGGATGACATTGACCAAGTGGACAGTCTCTGAAGTGATTTCATATTTGTGTTTGTGGATGCAATGCCTCGGAATGAGATTACAGATCCATAAGATGATTCTGGAAGGAGATCAGATGTTGTAAAGCCAGTACGACCTTTTTCTTCTTTTCCATCATCATAGTTTCGCCACTCGGCTCCTTCATCAATGAATCGGTCTCCAATAGATCCACAAGTTTCACAGACATATTCCCCATCATCAACTACGAATGAATGTTCGCACATGATTATTGGTGTTTTTTGTCTAGATATTATTCCTCTTCCGTTTTACGCGCAGCTTCTGCTTTCTTTTTATCTTCTTCTGTGACAGGCTCATATGACAAAGTAAGGTCAATGATAGAGCCGTATGGTGGTAACCAGCTGTTAAATAGCTTTTCAAAATAATAATTCTGGATGTATTTAAGTTTTTCATTTAGGCCATCCAAAAATAGAAAAAGTGCAATCACGAAGAAGATTCCAGAAACCCATGCGTCAACAGCAATTTCTTTGGCTTTTGATGTTGGAAATATTGGTGGAATCAAAAGTGTTGCTTCAGAAGCCCAGTAACCAAACATGGCAATTAACATGATTTCAACTGTAATATCTGTTAGTTGGTATAGCTTTGATCTTGCTTTCCAGGAATCATCAAATTCATCAAATAGGTAAAAAAATAAGTATGAAATGAATGCTCCATATACTGTATGTATCACTGCTAAAATTGCAGCATTTCCAGTTACTGCAAAATGTTCAGATTTAGCCATTTATACTTATTTACGAAGATATGTTAGCATCAAAAAAGTTGCCCACCAAATAACAAACATATTTGATGTCCAGTACCCTGGTGTCCAAAGAGGTAGTTTGCTAAATCCAGCTTGTCCAAAAATATTTAAGGGTGCTAATAGTATCCCAGGTATATAATCTAAACGTAATGCTTTTTCACTGCCAATCACGGTTCTCCATACCATATTACCAACAATAAGTTCATTTAGAAGAAGTGTTGTTGGAATTGATATCAAAAGTGAGCGCCAAATATCATCCTTATTTACTATTGTATGGTTGATGGCAGACCATATAACGATGCTCAAAATAAAAAGACCAATACATATTTTTCCAAACAATTCGTAATCCATTTATATTATACTACAGAAATGTGGAATCATACACTTGCGGGCGATAATTTGTAACAAGCATAGGTTTCCCAAGATCGCGAGTTTTTACAGGTTTTAGCCAGGATATAAGCAGATACTTTTCTTCTACATTCCAGACCCAGAACCCAGCTTTTAGGAGTTCGCCAAGGAGATAATTGATTGCATCCTTGAAGTTATACAGAGGATATCCGAATACAAAGGATGGAACTTCAAATAGAATGTAAGGGGCATTTGCGTTCATGATTGCTTGTTGACGAACTTTTCCTTCAATTTGAGATAAAACTGGTTTCATAGCAGACATCTTATAGAGTCTGCGTTCTTCTTGCTCATCCCAAACTTCTCTGGCTTTCATCATGGTAGATACTCTTATTAAATGGTATTATTTAGAATTCTTGCATTAGGCGGTGGAGGCACAAAGGGATTCTTACATATTGGAGCTTTACAAGAACTAGAATCTAGGGTAGGAAATTTGACAACACATTTTAGCAAAGGTGTATACGGTTGTTCGATTGGATCATTGCTTGCTACGGGGATTGCTTTTGGATTAAACATTGTCCAAATGGAACGTCTATCAAAAAAATGTATGAATATGATGTTTGTATTTGATGGTATGAACGTTGCATCCTTGAGCATGGCAACTACAAAGAAGGGTGTTATTAGTATGGATTCTTTTGAAGCACATATTCTTTCAGCATTTGATTCAGAGGGTATTGATTTGCGTGATAAATATCTTTCTGATGCAAAGATACCTTTGTATGTTACTGCGTCTAATATGACCAGAGGACTTCCCACAATTTTTAAAGATCGTGTTCATATAATTTCCGCATTAAAAGCATCTTGTTGTATACCTTTTTTATTCCAGCCTCAAATTATTGGAAATAGTGTATACCTGGATGGTGGACTAATTACAAATGATTTGCATAAACTTATACCGAAAGAAGATCAAGCAGATACTCTTTCCATATATTTAATTCATTCAAATCCTCATATTACGCCTGCTGGTTTGGAGAAGTTATCATCGACAGAGTATGCATATAAACTATATAAGACAGTTTGTTTATATGATCGTGCACAACACTATGATAAAAATATACTAGAATTGTATTATGCTGGATCTGGATTTACTGACAAGAGTGATGAAGAAAAGGATGAGATGATAACAGCTGGACGTTGTTTAATGAGAAGCTTTCTCGCCAAGCGCACTAGTTAGGAAAGCTTCGAATGTGGCAGGATCTGGAATTGCTTGAAAACGAAATAGTTTATCATTGGTTTCAAGTTTGAATGTTGGGTATTCTGTGACTCTGTATAGAGCAGCTTTTCCTTTGTCTGTTTCTGCATTTATTTCCTCAAAGATCACGGTTTTCCCGCCATATTTTGCTGGAGTATTTGTTAGAAGTTGTTTAAATGAATTCCAAGCTGGCCTAGCTTTTGTGGACCATGGGCACCAAGTTGTATAGAAAAACATAAGTCTTGCTTGATCGGCATCAAGACCATTTTTTTCAAGTGGTGGATCTTCAATAATGAATTTGCTGCCAGGGTAGTAACCTACAAAAAACCTATATGCTGCAACAATTATTACAAATGTTAAAACAACTATTAGTGCTTCTTTAATCATTCCTTACGAAATGACGGGTATAAAAGTTTGGCATCTTTCCGTTCACAAGAAACCACTTCTTGTAGGCTACCTCGGGAGAGATTCCTTCTCTGATGATTGAGTATGCAATGTTATAGGTTTGTCTTTCTGGTTCATAGGGTTTAGGCACGACTTTGTACCACTTCCCTTGTACACGAATTGCTGGAACCATTTTGTCAGTGTTTTGGGCTTGGACAGTTGATTCCATTCTTTGAATGTATAAGTGTTGCTCATAGATAAATTACATCTCGCACAAATTGGCACTAAATTTTCCAGAATTGTTTCACCCCCCTTTGACTCAGGGATATCATGACCGCATTGGAAATCAAATACGGTCATAACATTTTCACACCACACAGTTGCACAAGTAGTTGAATAATTTTTCCCTGCATGTTTCAGCCATACTTGTTCACGCAATGCTTTTGGGATTTTTGCTTTAATCATTATATAGGTAATCAACTAGTGTGTAAAATGGAAGTAGACAAATATAGTAATGTAGATCAAAAAATGGACGGATATCAGCGATATTGCCGTTTGCATGCTATTGTCGACGAGGTTGGCAAAGGGCCTGCAACTCGTCCACAAGAGTGGTATGATGAGCATTATGCAATTCTAGATGTGTATGATAAGTACTTCGCCGAAGGCTTTTCTGATCTCCACAAGGAAATCATTGACTCAAAGTTCAGAAAAAACTGTGTAGCACTGGACAAGTTGCTTGCGCAGTTGCTTCGTGAGTATGAGACACTTCGGTGGTTTAGCTTATACGACTACATGGTCTTTAACATGACAATGATAGATGTGATTGATACGGTGTTTGAGTACACTGACCAGGATGACCTGACTGGAATGTTCAAAAAGATGAACGTTTAAGCAGGGAAACCTACAAGGCCAGCACCAATACCAAATCCAGCACCCGTGCGAGCAGAAGCCCCTACAGAAGGAGCATATACATCAAGAATGGCAAAGGTTGCCATTGCAGTTAGCGAGATCATACCAATCTCATTAATTTTTAGCTTTCCTGAGAAGAAGTATGCAGCCAGGGCAACCGCAACACCTTCAAGCGCATACTTAATTGCACGAGTCATGAGATCGGACATATCGGGCATCATAGAGGGCGCTTCTTTCTTTTCACTCATTTTATATTCTAGAAACGAATAAAAGTAAATGACGTTGATAACTTATCACGTATCAGTTGATCCAGATGTTATTAAAAAATACAAAATTTACAATGCTGGCGAAAGACAGATAGATTTTTGCATTATGGCATTTTTGAATTCACCAGATGGTTGGTCGCAAGATGGTTATTTTTTTGAGCCAGCTGAGAAGATAGTCGCAAAAGTATGGATTCGATTAGCAATGTCTAAGACTATTGAAAGTATTTGTGGACTTTCACCTATGTTATCATGTGCAACTCTAGGAGGAAAAGACATGTATCTTTGCGCAGAACGTTGGTTTGGTGGAGCTCCTAAAAGTAAGCTAAGTTTGCATGATTACAGGCAATATATGGTTTCCCATGAGATGGGACATATTTTAGGAAAAGAGCATGTTAAATGTCCAGGCAAGGGTAAGTATGCTCCTATCATGTTACAGCAAACACTTGGTATCGGAGAATGTATTCCTAACACAAATGTAAAGAGATGATTGAAAAAGAAACTATGCTAACTGTATTTGGTGTTATCATGCTGGGAATATCGTATGGGTTAAGCTCATCCTATATTTTCAAAGAAAATGCTGAGATGATTACAGGGTCTGCTTTACCTTTTTCTATGAACATGGCTGTGATGGTTTATATTGCATTTGGTCTGTTTAGTGTCTCCAAATTATCTGAAAGTGTAAAGGTTACCATAATCGTATTCTTCATTCTTATGTCATATGTTGAACTTTCAATCATGTATGACAAGCCTTCTTCTTGGTATGGAATTCCTTCCGCTTGGTTTGCGGTTACTGCTGCTACTCTTATCCGTTTATATTTCATTATCTCTCTGCATTGTGACTTGACCAAATCTATTTTTGTTCTGGCTGCCAGGAGTATAGTTGAACCAGCCAAGGCAGTAATTGATATAAAACCTGCAGTAGATTCCGCTCAACCAAACTGGGATAAGGCATTTAACACTTTTGAATTTGCACTGAGAAAGGCAGATTTAACCCCAGATGAAAAGATAGAGCAAATCAACAAGTTCAGAGCTGCTTGGGGTAAGCCGCCTAAGGATGTTTCTCTGAAGGGTGGTAAGCGTTAAAAAGTCACTTTCAGACACCGAGGTATATAGTAATAAAATGTCCCGCGAGCTACTCCCCAAAGAAGAAGATGGTCAGGTTATCGATTACCTAGAGGAGGACCCTGAAATCCCCACGCAGAGATATGCTATCATGTCCTTTATTTCCCCCGAGAAGGTCATTAAGCAAAAGGAGTTGTTCTACTATGAGCGTTTTCTCACCTGGATGGATTATGATTGGAAAGTCACTGGTCTTGAGGGACTTATGGCGTTTCTTGGGAAGAAGTATTCCCTGAAGATTGAGGATCTTATGGGTGATATGAATGAGTTCCGCAAGGTTCATAATGCAGAGATAAGTAAGTCTGATATTGAGGAGAAGTATCAGGTATTTCTAATGAAGCATGAAAAGGATCTTGACACGGAGTTTACGGAGAAGGTTGAGTTTCGTACTAATGTGCGTGGAGTGAAGGTTCGCCGTGTGTTTGCAAACTTGGAGGAGGCTCAGATGTTTACCAAAGTTCTTCAGCGTAAGTATCCTCGTGATAATCTGTATATCGGAAAGGTTGGTTGTTGGTTGCCTTGGGATCCTTCTGAGAATGTTGTGCAGGAAGTTGAGTATGCTGAGAAGGAGCTGAATGAGATGATGCGGAAATACAAGGAAAATGAGGTCAATAAGGACATCTTTTTCGATGAGCGTAAGAATGAGAAGATCGAGGATCAGAAGAAGGAGAATGAGCGTCGTCGTGCAGCTGCTCTAGAAGAGAAGGCAAAATCTGCAACTGCAATTCTTGATAATCCTCCTGTTCATCCTACCGAAGGAGCAATTCGCGAGTAGAATATAAATGGCAAACATACCTTTTGAAGATCTTGTGGATGGTCAACGGTATCTTATAAGTGGCAGACTTACTCAAAATGTTTTCATGCCTGGAGAACTTATTAGGAAGTATGTAATCCAGGATGAAAAGTCTGTAACTTTCAAGGTGGATAGTATAGGACCACAAATACATTCACTATATGGAATGTACAAATTCAAAGATTTAATAGTTGCAGATGAAGATAAAGCTAATGTGGCAGATGAAAACAAGCCTGGTCCTGCTCCAATAGGAGGTAGAAGGCGTAAATCCCGTAAAAGTAAATCTAAAAAGCGTGCGCGAAAAACACGCCGTAATAGATAAATGGCAGGAAACCCAGTTGTTCCGTTTCAAGATATTAAAAAAGGTCAGCGCTATTTAATAAGCTTGTATGATGATACTAATCATCAAACCATTCACACTGAACGCGGTGTTCCTATACAAGATCTTGCTGGGATTGTAGTACTTAAAATTGCTGGTTCTGTGAATGATCCTAATGCGGCACAAGATAATCATGTACAATTCGCAATTGATTCTTTAAAAGGATCGCAATATATTAGTGCAGCTAAATATTTAGTATTCAAATCTTTAGATCCTGCTCCACTTGCTGGACCTCCTCCGAGTGGTGGACCTGGAACTGGTGGACCTGGAGCTGGACCTGGAGCTGAACCTGGAGCTGAACTTTATAAACTAAATTATGGTTCTGGTCGTAAATCTCGAAAGAGAAAATCTAAAAAGCGTGCGCGAAAAACTCGTAGACGTTATTGACCTTTCTTTACCCAAACTTGGGGACCTGCATTTCTTTTCTGAACTTTTGACGGATCAAAGTCATCGCCAGCTAACATTGTGGATGAAAAAGGTTGATTATTAGCCCAGAGCGAATCATCACATAACCGAAAACTCGGGTGATCACTTGCTTTATACCAGAATACTTGGTCTTCTAACTTGTTGGATTGAACACCATTAGCAATAACTAGACATTCATAATTTTCAGTGCATTGATCCATAAATTGGCAAAACATTTCAAAAGTTGGGAACATTCCTGCATAGTTATCGTAAATTCTCTTTCTATTTGTGATATTATTCTCACGCAGAATGAATACAAAATCTATATTTGTTCTCAAATTGGGTGTGATACCTAAAGGATATTGCATAGTAATCATAGTAACCATATCAATGTGACGACCGTTCATGAAAACATATCGGGTAGATTCTTCGTTGATCCACGACTTATCGTATAAGCAGTCATCTAGAATTAAAAATGCACGAGGATCTGAATTAGAGTTTCCACCGTGAGCTTTTTTGTCATGATTTCTGGATTGTTTGACTGCAAGTTGTCTCTTAATAGCGTTCATTACGATACCAGGACTATACTTGTCATGAATTAATTTTGAAGGAACCATGTCTTGAAAGAAAGGATTTGCAACTTCTGTTCCAGAAATAACAGTTCCTACAGGAAAACAAGCCCTTGTATTAGCAAGGATATCTCGAACTAAGAAGGATTTTCCAGTATCCTTCTTTCCAATTAAAACGATCATGGGAGATTTACGCGAGTCGATCTCACACCTATCAACTATAGTTTGAATGTTGAACTTCTTGATTTGGAAGTTCATCGCGTGAAGATTCCTATATTGGTTTAGGGCATGGATTATAATTGAATAAATGAAGCGTAAGCAAACGTCAGAGCTACGGACTAATCCTGTAGCATTAACTGTCGGTAGAACGCCTGCAAAGTCTGATCTGTGGGATGTAACAAAGCTTCAGCCATTTTTTCCTCCAATCGAATGTTTATTTAAGACAAATTCATTGGAGCGTGTCCAGGATTATGGTATTAAGTTGAATGACGGATTAGTTTCAGTTACAGAAGGAGTGGCTACCCTTGCTTCTGGGCGCACTATAGAAGTTCATCCAAAAATTACTATGCTTTTGAGTCCTTATAAGTGTATGAAAGGTGAGTTTGGAACATTTGGATTACCTATGCTTTCTGAGCATGCTCGTGAGACACAATCAAAGTTACAAAGTCATAATACTGCAGCATATGTTGGATCAATTTTATCTATTGCACTATCACAGTCTGGATGTCAACATTTTCCAGAAGTGTTAGCAGTCTATACTGGTTCTGCAACAAAACATACAATTGATATTTCAGATGATTATGAAGAATTATCAGACCGTCCTTGGTTTTCTCAAAATATCGGTAAGACGTTTGAATTGCGACTTGATGAGCATTCGGGGACTCCAATTGAATATACGCGAAGTGCTCGTTTATCACTTCAGCTAGGAGAAGAAGCAGAATTGGGTGAAGTTGAGGAACTTGTTGCTATTCATGCAGATGCAACCCCTGCTGAGATGACGCGTGTATTTCGTGATGAAGAGCCTGACGATGAAACAGAATCTACATCAGATGTATCAACATCCTATATTTTTCAAATTGAATCTGTGAGTTCGTCATTTGATGGAAGCGTTGGTGAAGGATCAGAAGATGAACCATTTGCTTGGGCAACATTTAAGAATGTGCCAGTCCAGATGACAGTTATGGAAAAGCTTGAAGGAACTTTATATGAACTCTTGAAAGACTCGGATTCGGAGAAGCATTTTGCGTGGATAGCTCAGATCATATTTGCTTTGGCATATGCCCAGCGCAACTTTGCATTTACCCATAATGACTTGCACGGAAACAATATTATGTTCAAGAAGACTGACAAAGAGTTTCTGTATTACTTCCATGCAGGGATAACATACAAAGTGCCAACGTATGGATATCTACTAAAGATTATAGATTTTGATCGAGGCATTGGATCAATTAAATTACCAGGAATGAAAGAGGCAAAGTTATTTATGAGTGATCAATTTGCTGCATCTGAAGAGGCTGGAGGTCAGTATAATTGCCAACCATTTTTTACTGAGAAGCATAAGATTATTAAGCCTAATCCTTCATTTGACTTGGTTAGATTAGCAACATCATTATTTTGGGATTTGTTCCCAAATGGTCCTAAGTATGATGACTACCAGGCTCAGCCGCTATTTAAGTTGTTCATTAAGTGGATGACGTTGGATGATAATACAAGTGTATTATTTTTCAAAAATAATCCAAAAGTGGATCGATATGTTGGATTTTCATTGTATAAGGCAATTGCTCGATTCTGCAAAGATGCAATTCCACGCAAAGAGATATCTGAATTGAAGTGTTTTATTGTTGAATCTGGCGAGAATTGCTTAGTGATTGATGTATAAAAACGAAAAGTAAAAGGACCTGGGGAGTATGGTTAAAAATGGCTCACCTTGCTATTCTTTTGCAGGTTAGGCACCCAAATGGGTCCGTATTCTCGCAAGAGAGCATGCCTAAAGACGACGAAGGTCGGCTTAATAGGGGGGTCAGAATGTATCTTCGACAGCAAGGACTTGCGCTCGAAGATGTAGTTACAGCCATGTCGGTTGTCAACAAAAATACTGGCAAAAATGTCAGATTCACATATGTGTTTGAGGGTTCATGGGAACTTGAGGTTAGCGTACGCTGCTTTAAAGAGTCCTTTCCTCCGTATAGTGAACGGTTCACTAACCTCACTTACCAAGACACACGGGACATTACCACGAGCTTTACACTTAAGCACTTGGTCTAAACAGTTCCAATTTTTAACTCCAGCTAATGATAATCAATTTTTCTATCATATCTTTCCCACGAATAGTTTCAACATATGAAACTGTGCAATCAGTATATTCTTGCTTGAGAAGTTCCAAGAGTTGATTACGAAACCAAACTGGAATTTCCATTCTGAAATAATTATACGGATCAAACGCAAATAGTGTATTTCCATGTGCGAATGAGGATCTCATTTCATGCCATACGGTGTCAAGAAATTTATCTGTTTCATGAATTTTTAATGACACGTTACCATAATTTTGCTTAGATAAGAGCTGAAGACTTGCACGAGTTTTAAGCATTGTTTGAAATCAATATTTAAAATGTCGGGACTCCTACGAACATTTCCTGGACGGCAGGAGTTTCAGTAACAACATTTGCTGCTTCAACAACAACTTCGGGTGATGTTGTATATGCGATTCCACCGCTGAGAAGAGCGCCAACAGTACTTAGCTTCAAAGCAGTTGGCCAATCAATAGGTTCGCCCCTAAACTTGCGATCGAGAGCATATAGAATAAAACATATGAGCGTAGCTGCAATAGTAATATATACCAACATCATTTGTTGTCAAACAATGTGAATGTTTACAGATTTAGAACGAGCCCATCTCCCTCTGCTTTTTTCTCAATTTCTGTTAGCAGGTCGATCTCTGGAATTTCAACCTTTTCCTCTGGGGGCATTTCAATCTTTTCATCCAGATCTGTAAAAGATAGTTTGTCATCCTCTTCATCTGCTGGTTTCTCAAGGAAGGAAAGTGACCGAGGCCTTTCTTCCTCATCAGAATCTTCCTCGGGAAGGTCTTCAAAGATTACAGACTTGGAAGCAGGGGGAGGAGCAGGCTTTTCTTCTGCAGGAGGTTCGGTGAAATATGACTTGGCAATGACTTCCCACGGTAAGAATGACCTTACAACATCATCAATAGTCTTATAGATAACCTGTTCAATTTCCTGGCGGTTCTTTGCTTGTTGTTCTGTTCCAACACCAGAAACTTTGAAAAGGTATGCAACTTGCCATAGTTTTCTGGCAGAGTGTTTGTATAGTTCATGAATGAACTTGGTTACATTTGGGCGTTCAAATTCTACGCGAACCTGTGAAGAAGCTCCACGATATTGAAGAGCGGCAAAAGACTTCATATAAGCAAGGAATACTCCCATTAGAAGGTCGTCCATATAAGCGCACTTAGAAACCTTGAGAACTCGCTCGACTTCTTCTGCTAGTGTGGTATCAGACCAGTCGGGGATCTTAGTAACCATATTCTGAAATGTTCTTAAAATTTCATCAGTTTGCTTATTGCGTTCACAGAGCTGTTTGGCACTGTCATGTATACTCCAGAATCCTTCTGCTAGGCGGGGGACAAGAAGAGTTGCAAGATGTTCGCGAAGTTGAACCTTTGCTACTTCAGTTTCGCTCATTTGTAAAGAATCGATCAAAAGAGAATCGGCCAGAAAAACGGATTTCATTATTTAAGCAATAGTTGTTGATATTCATCATGCGGAGGCCTTCTGTTTACACCGTATCTGGCGACCCAGAGGACCCCACAACGATAACAATCTCAGATGAGATTTCATAATGCGTGCTTTAAAAAGCACCCTTTTTCTGTTCGAAAAGAACAATTTTTCTGTTCGAAAAGAACAATTTTCTATAAAAACGGATTCTTCCACTTTTACGGTAAATAACTTTAACACAGCACAAATGGCTTCCCTTCAGCAGATCCAGGCACTCAAGGAGTCCCTGCTTCAGCAGATTAATACGGCTTTTGCCCCGCTCCTCACTGAGGCCGCACCCGCGGCTGGTGACGATGCAGCAGAGCACGAGGAGACCAAGCTGACGCCACGCCAGAAGCTCGAGAAGCAGCTGGCTACGGCAAATGATAAGCTCACCAAGCTCAACGAGAAGATCGCTGGCGGGAAGAGCAAGATCCCTGACAAGGACGCAGAGAACAAGACAAAGTTTGAGGAGTTGATCTCCACATACAACGAGAAGATCTCTGAGCTCGATGCCAAGGAGGCCGCAAAGGCCGCGCCCAAGCCCACAAAGGCAAAGGCAAAGGAGGCTGAGAAGCCCGCGGAGGCTGAGAAGGCCCCCAAAAAACACATCCCACGGATAACGCCAGCAATGGTTACACTGCTCAAAGCAGCCTTTGAGGCTGAGCAAGCAGAGTGGGATGACGAACACAAGAAGAAGTTTGTTGCACAAGTCAACACTTATTCTGACAGCCAGTTCGCAGAAACGACCCTCGAGGGTCACATGGCGCGATTTGCAGCCCAGTACCGACCCGCCTCAGCAGGCGGCGGTGCTTCTGCAGCAACAGCTCCAACGCTCAAGACACTGACCGTGCCTGAGCTTGTCAAGCAAAACAAGAACCTGAAGCAGATGTCTCCTGGAATTTTCCAGCACAAGACAACTGGCGAGATGGTGACTGGTCCTGCAGAGGATCCAGATGAGGAGTTTGAGGACAGAGAGCACGACGGAGACGACTATATCGTTGGACTGACAACCCAACGCGTCTATAAACCCCAAGATGATGGCCCCGACGAGTTCGTGGGCTACTGGGGGGTCGGCAACTGGTAATACGGCGAAAGCCAATTTTTTTTATTCAAAACGAATTCAACCAAATACAAGTTATTCAAATAAACAATGTTTTCCTGCTTTTCCAGAACTTTCACTATGCAGTTAGAAGGATATGTAGACCCAGAAATGACAGAAACCGAGTTTAACGACTTGTGTCAAGGCATACGAGATTCGCTTGATTTCTGCATTTATGTCACAAAGACCATAACAGAAGTCATGCTCTTTGAGTCAAAGAAGTTCTCTTTCAGTGTTGTCTTTCCAGACCACAAAGGCACAAAAGCTGCCAACAAAAGATTTGTGGAAAATAATATGGCGCGTCTTCTTGAAGTGTGTCTGGAAGATTACCTTCCAGTTGGACTTGAAGATAAGTTTGACACAACAAGAAACAAGACATATGGATTACTAAAAGTAAACTAGCATGCATTTTATTGGATTGAAGGAGCTACTGCTTCTACTACTGGTTCAACTGCTTTTTTAGCCCAGTTAAAATTTATATAATTAGGATCAACTACACAAATCATAAAAGCAATACTTAGTGGAAGACCTCCAGCTGCTAAAACTAGTGTTAGTAACCCAAATGGTCCAGCATTAGATTGTGTAACGCCAAGAGTTATGGTAATAGCTGCTACTACCAATGCAAAAAGTATTCCTAGAAAACTGCTACCAAGACCATATGCTCCAAAAGAGTAAGAACAAAAAGCAAAAAATGTGCCAATAAATGTTACTAAGACATACCAAACAACTGCTGTGAATTGAGCTCCTGGACTTTTAGGACCATCATCTTTTTTTATGGTTGGAGCATTGATGACAAGTTGTTTGCTATCTTCTGCTGTAAAAAGTGTAGGGGCACCACCATTAATGGATGCATTAACTTGAAGTAACTTTTTAATACCAGGAGCAGGATCAATAATTCCAAGTGCCTGAGGTGAAACTGTACTGCTAAGTGATCCGTCCTTAACTAGCTTTTTTACAGATGCTGTTACATCTTCACGATGTTGATCATTTCCGTAACTTGCTTCTAATATTTCCAATCCAGGTGGGTCTGCCATCTCTTATTATGATGAGAATACAACATTTGCGATACCTCTCGTTATACGTAGGAAGTTATACGATTCAACAAATGCTGATACCGTGTAAGTGTAAGGACGAAGAGCCCCAACTGTCCTTGTTATTGTGCTAATTACCTGGTCTGGTCTCAGACCCTTTCCTACAACATCACCAGGTGTTTGGTTTGTTACTGGAACTGGAACTGCACTCAATGCTGTTGACTTAAGAATACATCCAGGCAAAATAGTCTGATTTTCTGTAAGCGGAGGTTCTTGAAGAGTAACGCGCAAAAGTGTCTTGTTAAACATTGAACCATTTATCTGGCCTGACGGTTGAGGCGTATCATGTTCAACAGCAAAGGAATATGTGTATATTCCAGGAAGTATTGAAACATTTCCATTGTGGTGACGATAGTTTTCAAGATATTTAAAAAAGTCAAATGTCTTTGCATTAAATCGTTCTGCACCATCCAGAACAACAACAGCATCAATCATAATATCACTTGCACTTTGGTTTTGTCCAATTGCAGAACCGCTAGAATACCAAGGAGACATCAAAGAACGATTTTGGTATGGCCCGTATGGTATACGTGAATGATTCGTATAGTTGTCTGCATCATTGT
>Ga0214923_10005520_pt1 | contig 14674 bp, 12 predicted proteins | sample LL1510_MetaG_FD_177993 | JGI IMG/M metagenome (GOLD analysis project Ga0214923, IMG submission 177993) | Freshwater microbial communities from Lake Lanier, Atlanta, Georgia, United States - LL-1510 | ecosystem: Environmental > Aquatic > Freshwater > Lake | place: USA: Georgia | collected... | reverse complement strand
GCGGGAGGAAAGAACAAACGGACGCTCCTTGATACTCAGCACCTGGGCACGGACGATACGGGCGAGGGTAAGCCACTCAACCAACCCCAGACCGACAAACAGCAAAAGCAAGCGGGCATGGGTCGCCATGGAGGACAGAAACGTGCCGTCGAGCGCGTGTTTCAGTTTCAGGTCGAAGAGGCTGATGAGAACGATGACGAGAACAATGCGGGGCAAGGCGTAGAGGATATCGACCAACCGCATCATGGCGTTATCCAAACGGCCCCCAACATAGCCGGCCACCAGCCCATACGCGACGCCGACCCCCAGGCTGATGGAAGCTCCCACCATCCCCACCAGCAGGGAGATTCGGGCTCCGTACAGGAGTCGGGTGAGCAGATCCCGCCCATGGAGATCGGTGCCCATCCAATTTTGCAGGCTGGGGGCGGTAAGGCGCTGGGTGGAGAGCTCGCCCACTCCATGTGGGCTGAGGATGGGCCCGAAGACCGCCGCGACCACGATCAGGGCAAGAAAGGAAAGGCCGACGAGGCAATTACGGTTTTTCATGCGGAGAGGCGGATTCTTGGATCGAGCAAGGCCGTCAGCCAGTCGGCCACCAGATTAAAGAACAGGAGAAGCAGGCAGTAGACGAGGACAACACCGGAGACCATGAGCACATCCCGGTTCATGACGCCATTAACGAAAAACTGTCCGATACCGGGGATGGCAAAGACCTCCTCCACGACCAGGCTCCCGGTGAGAATATTGGCCGCGAGGGGGCCGGCATAAGCCACCAAGGGCAAAACCGCAGGACGGAGGGCGTGCAGGAAGACAAGTTTTGATTCGGGCACTCCCTTCGACCTGGCGGTGCGGATGTAGTCGGAGCGGAGCGTCTGGAGAAGTCCGGACCGGGTGAGTCGGGCGCAGGATCCGATGAAGGGGATGGCCAGGCAAAAGGAAGGAAGCAGGAGTTGTTGGAGAGAACCCCAGCCGGCAGGAGGGAGAAGATGGAGGTGGAAGGCAAACAATAGAACGGACAACGGGGCCAAGACGAAGGTGGGGATAGATAGGGTGAGGAGAGCCAAGGCATTCAAGACGGTGTCGCTGGTTGTCCCGTTCCGCGCGGCGGCCCAGGCTCCTAGTGGAATTCCCAATCCCAGTGCCAAGGAGAATGAAATCGACCCCAGCAGGAGAGACCGGGGAAGCGACTGGGCGATGATTTCGGTGACGGTGCGACCGCGAAATTTCAGGGACTCGCCTAGATCCCCTTGGATCACATGGCCGGTGTAACGGAGGATCTGGCTGGGGAGAGATCCGGACAGTCCATATTTTTCTTCCAAGAGGGACTTGGTGACGGGATCCAGGGCGCGTTCCGAGGCAAAGGGCGAACCCGGGGCGATCCGGACAAGGAGAAAACAGAGAACGAGCACTGAAAAGAGCACAGGAATCGAGGATAGGAATCTGCGGGCAAGAAAGGGGAACATGGTTGGTTTAGATTAAAATAAACATTGTGGCTCCGTCATTTGGAAGAACGGATTGCCCGGGGTTTGATTTCGGCCAGCGGGTGTTCATCCAGGAGGTTGGGATATAATCCGTCCCATCGATCCGGGTTAAACATCAGGACGCCGACGAAGTGATAAATGGGAAAGATGGGGAGAGCCTCGGTCACAAGCAGGGTTTCCGCCTGCTGCAGGATTTGGAACCGGCGCGCGGGGTTCGGCTCAGCCAAGGCGGATGCGAGGAGCGAGTCATAGCGAGAATTCGACCATCCTGTGCGGTTGTTGCCCCGTCCGGTGACAAAGCAGTCGAGAAACGTATTGGGATCATCGTAATCACCGACCCAGCTTGAGCGGGCAATATCGAAATCGAGTTCATCCAGCGACCGTAGGTATGTGGCCCATTCCTGATTTCGGAGGTCGACCTCAATTCCAAGATCGCGTTTCCATTGAGCCTGTATCTCGATGGCAATCTGCTCATTGAGCTCCGATTTATTATAGAGGATGGAGACCCGGGGGAAGCCCCGGCCATCCGGGTAGCCGGCCTGACGGAGAAGACCGCGGGCGGTTTCCACGTCCCTGGGGAGTCCCTCCGGAGGTTGGTAGCCATTGATGCCGCGTGGGGTCAGAGCTTGGGCGACAGGCTCACCCCCACGGGTGACCTTTTCCGTAATGGCTTCCTTATCGATGGCCAAGGCGAAGGCACGACGGATTCGTGGATCATTGAAAGGTGGTCGGGTGACATTGAAGCGGTAGAAATAGGTGGCCAGGAGAGGTCCGGGGTGAAAATCAGGCCGTCCCCGAAGTTGGGGAAGAATCAGGGAGGGAATCATGCCCTTATCCAGAAGAAGGTCCGCTTGCCCCGAGCAATAGAGGTTGAACGCGGTGCTGGCCCGGGCGACGGAAAGGGCATCGATGCGCCTTAGCTGAATGTTTCCGGGGTGGTGGTATTTTGGATTTTTAACCAGGGAGACGCGATCGTTGATCTTCCAATCCAGCAAACAGTAGGGACCGTTTCCCACCCAGTTTTCGGGTCGGGTCCACCGATCGCCAAATTTCTCCACCGTGGCGCGATGGACCGGGAGGTAAGTGGTGAAGGTGATCAGGGAAGGGAAAAACGGGGTGGGATGCCGAAGCTTCACCTCGAGGGTGAGGGGATCGATCACCCGAATACCCACGGTTTCCGGATCTGTTCGGCCGGAATGGTAGTCTTCGGCTCCGTCGACGAAAAAGAGGATCTCGGCGTAGGGTGATGCGGTGGCGGGATTGAGGGCCCGAAGCCAGCTGTAGCGGAAATCCTCCGCCGTCAACGGATCCCCGTTTGACCATTGTGCGTGGTCTCTCAGAGTGAAGGTGTAGGTCCGACCATCTGGAGAAACTGACCATTTTTCCGCAACTCCTGGAACGGGTTTTCCCTTGGGGTCCTTCCGGGTCAACCCCTCATAGAGGGTGGCGCAGAGCCTTCCCTCGAGCTGTCCGGAAACCAACGCGGGGTCTAGGGTTTGGGGCTCGGCTCCATTGCAGAGGACCAGATCGGCGCGTGGACGGGTCTGACAGGACGTCAGAACAAGGCAGGCAAGGAGAAGGCCGGGGAGATCCCGGCGAAGAGTCATCAGGGCTTGGCGGGAACGCTGTTCGTCTCGGGAGTGGCTGGCAAGGAGGCGGTTGGGGCGTTGGTGCTGACGGAATTGGTCAGGGCGGGCGTCACGGGTTTGGTTAGCTCTTCCTGCAGCTTGTTTCCACTCATCTGACGGTGGCTGTAGAGAAGCGCGAGGATGAGGGTGAGGGCCATGAAGATTCCACCCAGCCAGATGGTGCCTTTGGTGAGGACATCGGAAGTTTGGGCCCCAAAGATGGAATCGGTGAAGTTTCCTCCAAAGGCGGCGCCCAAGCCCTCGGAGCGGGGCTTCTGCATAAGGACAAGCAGGGTCAAAAGGATGCAAACAAGGATATTGATCCCCAGCAGGATGTAGATGGCGAGATTAATCATTTTCGGATGCCCGAACGGGGCGGGCAGCTTCAATAATATCAAAAAAGGAGCGGGCGTCGAGACTCGCGCCGCCGACCAGGGCCCCGTCAATATCGGGTTCCGCCATCAGCTCGGCCGCGTTCTCCGGTTTCACGCTCCCGCCATAAATCACCCGGATCGAGGATCCGGCCTGGCCAAACAGGGTGACCAGGAGCTTGCGGATCCGATGGTGAACCTCGTTGGCTTGTTTTGGGGTGGCGACCTTACCGGTGCCAATGGCCCAGACCGGCTCGTAGGCAATCACCAGCTCATCCAGGTGATCGGCAGGGAAATGGGCAAGGGAACCGCGGACCTGGGTCTCCACTACGGAATTGGTTTCGCCGGCTTCGCGCTGGGCCAGGGTTTCCCCGACACAAACGATCGGTCGCAGGTGGTAGCCGACGGCCGCCTCGGCCTTGACAGCCACGGAGGCATCCGTCTCGTTGAAGAACTGCCGACGCTCCGAGTGTCCCAGAATGACGTAGCGAACCCCAAACTCCCGGAGCATCGGACCGGAGATTTCCCCCGTGAAAGCACCCTCCTTAGCCTGATGCATATTTTGGGCTCCCACGGCCAGGATGCTGTGGCGCCCCAACGTCTCCGCCGCCACGTGCAACGAGGTGAAGGGTGGGCAAACCACCATATCCACCGTGGCGATTTTCTGGACGCGCTGCACAATGTCCTCGATCAGGGTTTTGGTGTCCGAGGCCGTGCGGTGCATTTTCCAGTTTCCGGCGACGAAAGGCCGACGCGGAATCGATTTTTTGATCTTGGTCTTGGTCATTTTTTCTCGTGCAGGGCGGCCACCCCCGGAAGGGTTTTCCCCTCCAGGAATTCCAGGGAAGCCCCGCCGCCGGTGGAGATGAAAGTCACTTGACGGGCAAAGCCGGCTTTTTTCACTGCTTTGACGGAATCGCCCCCGCCGATAATCGACACCGCCTTGGTATTGGCGGCGACCGCCTTCGCGATGGCGAAGGTTCCTTCCGCGCAGGCGGGGATTTCAAAAACGCCCATCGGACCGTTCCAGAGGATCGTGGCCGCGGAGGCAATTTCCTTGGCGTAGGTCTGACGGGCCTGGGGACCAATATCCACACCTTCCCAACCGTCCGGAATATCGGCGCCCGGGTCGGTAAACTTACCCGGGGAAACCTTGCGGCCCGCGAAGTCGAGTTCCTGCACGATGAGGGTGTCCTCGGGGAGCAGGAGTTTGACCCCACGCTTTTCGGCTTCGGCGAGAATTTCCTTGGCCAACGGGACCTTGTCCGGTTCCGAAAGAGATTTGCCAATCTGGCGACCCTGGGCGAGACGGAAGGTGTACGACATGCCGCCCCCAATGAGGATGGTGTTGGCCTTTTGGAGGAGCGCCCGCAAAACACCGATTTTGTCTCCGACCTTGGCGCCCCCGAGGATGACAAGAAACGGCCGCTTGGGATTGGACAGCTCCGTGCCCAGATAGCGGAGCTCTTTTTCCATCAAGAGCCCGGCGGCAGCTTGGCGGGCCAAACGAGCGCAGGCTTCGGTGGAGGCGTGGGCGCGATGGGCGGAGCCAAAAGCGTCGTTCACGTAGAATTGGGCCAACCCTAAAAGATTTTTAGCGAACCCAGGGTCGTTCTTTTCCTCTTCGGCGTGAAAGCGGACGTTTTCCAACAGCAGGATATCGCCCGGTTTTAGGGCAGCGCGGGCTTTTTCGGCCTCCGGGCCCACGCAATCGGATGCGAATTTGACCGGACGTCCAAGCACCTTGGCGAGATGGGTGGCCACGGGTCGGAGAGAATACTTTTCCTCGGGTTTGCCTTTGGGGCGACCCAAGTGACTGGCCAAAACGAGAGAGGCTCCCTTTTCAAGGAGAAGCTTGAGGGTGGGAAGGGTTTCTTGGATGCGGGTGTCGTCGGAAACTTTCGGTCCCTCCGGGGAAGGTTCAAAGGGGACGTTAAAGTCGACCCGGACAAACACCTGTTCCCCTTGGGGGTCCAGATCCTGAACGGTGAGCTTTCCCACGGAGAATCAGCCCGCGATGTGACGGAGCAGGTCGACGCAGCGGTTGCTGTAGCCCCATTCGTTGTCGTACCAGCTGACCAGCTTGAAGAAGCGTTTGTTCAGGCCGATCCCGGACCCGGCATCAAAAATACTGGAGGCCTGACAGTGGATGAAATCCGAGGAGACGACCTCATCTGAAGTGTAATCCATGATTCCCTTGAGATAGGTCTCGGAAGCTTTTTTCATGGCCTTGCAGATTTCCTCGTACGAGGTGTCCTTTGTGGTCTTGACGGTCAGATCAACAACGCTGACCGTCGGGGTGGGTACGCGGAAGGCCATTCCGGTGAGCTTCCCTTGTACCTCAGGGCAGACGAGACCGACGGCCTTGGCCGCTCCGGTGGTGGAAGGAATAATGTTGATGGCGGCCGAGCGTCCGCCTTTCCAATCCTTACGGGAAGGACCGTCGACGGTCTTCTGGGTGGCCGTGTAACTATGCACGGTGGTCATGAGACCTTCCTCAATCCCAAAACCCTCCTTGAGGAGCACGTGGACCACGGGGGCCAGACAGTTGGTGGTGCAGGAGGCGTTGGAGATGATGTGGTGTTTGGCGCCATCGTATTTGGTGTGATTGACGCCCATGACCACCGTGATGTCCTCGCCTTTGGCCGGAGCGGAGATGATCACTTTTTTGCAACCAGCCGTGATGTGACCCTTGGCCTTTTCCGCCTCGGTGAAGAGTCCAGTGGATTCGATGACAAAATCGACACCTAATTCCTTCCAAGGGAGGGCCGTGGGGCCTTCCTTCACGGCGAGACACTTGATTTTTTGGCCGTCGACAACGAGGACATCGTCTTCCGGAACGGAGGGTGAGGATTTGGCGCTGGAGACGTCGAGATGGAAGCGGCCTTGGGTGGAGTCGTATTTGACGAGGTAGGCGAGGTTGTCGGCAGGGACGAGGTCGTTGATGGCGACCACCTCAAATTTGGTTCCCAGGAGCCCTTGTTGGCAGAGAGCCCGGAAAACCAGTCTGCCAATCCTTCCAAATCCGTTAATCGCAATTTTGTGTTTGGTAGCCATAGATTTAAGTCGAAAACCCTAGCGAAGATGAGAGGCCCGAGTCAACGAACGAAGCGCAGGAAATCAAGAAGCCGGGGAATGAGAAAGAAAAGAGACGCAGGTTTGGCCGTACTCTCTTCGCCAGACTTCCCGTAGAGGGGTGTTGGCTTTCCAGGTGGATTGACGAGAGTGCTCCCAGACGACTCGACCCCCGGGGGCCAAGAGTCGGTCCAGGCCCGCCACGGTTTTCCATTCTGAAAGTTCGAGGTTGGGCTGATCGTACGGAGGATCGAGAAAGATCAGGTCGAAGGAGGCTGCGGAGCCGCGGGGAATCCACATCTCCACTGGGCTCTCCAGAACGGGAAAATCGTACTTCAGGGAGGCGAGATTGTTGCGCAGGGCTTCCGCGGTGCGGCTGTTCTGTTCGATAAAAAGAGCTGATTTCGCTCCGCGGCTGAGGGCTTCGAGGCCGTAGGATCCGGTGCCGGCAAAAAGGTCGAGCACCCGTGATTCAGGGACCAGGCTCCCCAAGGCGGAAAAGACGGCGGCCCGGACCCGGTCCTGGGCGGGACGAAGCCCGGGCAGGGAGGGAACTTCCAAACGGCGGCTGGAGTGGATTCCCCCGGTAATCCGAAGAAATCCGCTCGCCCGCCGGGAATGACACGGGGCGTTTTTTTCCCTATCACCGAAAGATGGCTTCTTTGGCACCCAACAAGTTATGCATCATCCTGAACCCTGCCGCCAAGGGGGATCAGGCGCGCCGGACTTTGGATCAGATGATGAAATTGGTGCCGGAAGCGAAGATTTTTCTCACGGAAAGGGTGGGTCATGGAGAGGTTTTAGCTCAAGAGGCGGTTGAGCAAGGGTATCGCACCATCATCGCGGCGGGAGGGGATGGAACGGTGAATGAGGTCTTGAACGGTTTAGACCCCGAGACATGCACCCTGGGCGTTTTACCGGTGGGCACGATGAATGTGTTGGCGCTGGAGTTGGGGATTCCTTCAAGTCTCAACAAGGCCCTAGAGATCATTCGATCGGGAAAACGGAAGAGGCTGGATCTGGGGATGGCCAACGACCGACGATTCATCCAGCTGGCAGGAGTTGGTTTAGATGCCGAGACGGTGCGCCGCACGCACCCGGACGCGAAACGTGCTTGGGGTCCGTGGAGTTATCTTTTGACGGCGGCCCAGTTGATGGTGGCTCCGGCCCCCGTGTTGCGCGTGCAGGCCCCCGAAAAAGAGGAAATCAAGGGGGCCATGGTTTTAATCGGCAACGGACGTCACTACGGGGGGCCTTTTCAATTTTTTCCCAAAGCCGACATGGCGGACGGATTGCTGGATGTCTGCGTGTTTCCGAAGTCTGGACCGCTCGATCTGCTTTGGTATCTGCAAGCGGTTTTATTGGGCGGACCTGATTCACTTCCCGAAGTGACCTACCTACAGGTCTCTTCCCTCAAGGTGCAGGCCGAGGGAAAGATAGCCCTGGAGGTGGACGGGGAATATTGCGGGGAAACGCCCGTGGAGTTCCGTGTCATCCCCAAGGGGCTTGAAGTCATCGTGCCATGAGGACTGCGGGGGAGGTTTTTCGTTTGGAGAAAACGGACGGGAAGGCCCGGGCCGGAATGGTGAAAACCCAGCATGGTGATGTTCCCACCCCGACCTTCATGCCGGTGGGCACCCAGGCCTCGGTGAAGGGGGTCAGTCCGGATGAACTGATTGAGATGAAAGCCCCGATTATTTTGGGGAATACCTATCATCTGGTCGTCCGTCCGGGATTGGAGGTGATGAAAGAAATGGGGGGATTGCACAAATTCATGCGGTGGGAGGGCCCCATTTTGACGGATAGCGGGGGTTTTCAGGTTTTCAGTCTGGCAAAAATCCGGGAGGTCACGGAGGAGGGGGTGATGTTTTCCAGTCACGTGGACGGGAAGAAGTTTTTCCTTGGTCCCAAGGAGGCGATCCAGGCGCAGATTGTTTTGGGATCGGACATCATGATGGCCTTTGACGAGTGTCCACCTTGGCCATGTGAAAAGGAGCGAATGGAGCAGAGTCTGGCGCGAACCTTGCGGTGGGCCAAAGTTTGCCGCGAGGAGCAGTTCAGTTCGGGAACCAAGAATCTCCTGTTTGGCATCGGGCAGGGTGGGGATTACCCGGATTTGCGAAAGAAAAGTCTGGAGGCATTGCAGGAGATCGGCTTTGACGGTTATGCCGTGGGGGGGGTGAGCGTGGGGGAACCCGAAGACCTGATGATGGCAGCGATTGACCATAGTGAACCCTATCTTCCGCCGGATCGGCCCCGATATGTCATGGGATTGGGTCATCCCGATCAAATTGTCCGGATGATCGGCAAGGGAATGGATATGTTTGATTGTGTTTTACCGACCCGGGTGGCGAGAAACGGGACCGCCTGCACGGCGACGGGGCCCGAGTCGGTGCGGAAACCAACCTGGACCCGGGACGAGGGGCCCATCGTGAATGGTTGTGGCTGTTATACTTGTACGCGCTTCAGTCGTGCCTATATCCAACATTTAATCAAGGCGGAGGAACTTCTGGGATTAAGGCTGATTTCCCTCCATAATCTCCACTTCTACCTTGAGACGGTCCGGCAGGCCCGGGCTTCGATTCTGGCAGAACGGTGGGACGAGTGGTCCCGCGAATTTGTCGGAAGGTATCGGAGAGGCGGAAAAGAAAAGGAGCAGGAAACAAATGACGATTGAGACGACTTGGATGGCGGGTTGGCCCCTGATGATGGCTCCTCCTCCCGCGGATGGGAGTGCTCCTCCCGCCTGGGTGCAGTTGCTCCCTTTGGTGGTTTTGTTTGCCCTGATGTATTTCGTTTTGTTGCGGCCCCAAATGCGGCGGCAGAAAGAGCAGGAAAAGCTGATCTCCGCGGTCAAAACGGGTGACCGGGTGGTGGCGGCCGGAGGGATCTGCGGAACCGTGGCTAACCTGAAGGACCAAGTCGTGGTGCTGAAAGTGGCGGACAACGTGAAAATCGAGGTGTTGCGCTCGAGCATCACCAGCGTGGAAAAGCCCTCCGAGGAAAAGGCCGCCTCCTAAGGAGGAGGACATTCATCCATGATCGCCCTTCAATTCGGACTCAGCATCGCCTTCTTTGTTCTTTTTATCGGCTACTTCCTGGCGGGGGATAGCCGAAAGAGGATCCGACTCAGCATTGCGCTGACCCTGGCGCTCAGCGCTCTCTGTTTGAGCTCTCTTTTCAAGAAAGATGAGAGCGGGCAGTGGAAGGTTACCATCAAGCCGGGATTGGATCTGCGGGGCGGAACGCAGTTTCTGTTGGAGTTGGCGGGGAACACCACGCGCAGTTCCTTGGATCAGGCTGTTGAGGTGATCCGGAAACGGGTGGATTCCGTGGGGGTGGCGGAACCGGTGATTCAACCGGTGGGTGAAAAGCGAATCATCGTGCAGATCCCCGGGGTCAGCGAGGCGGACAAAACTTCCTACCGGCACCAACTGGAGAGGGTGGCCAAACTCGAGTTTGCGATGGTGCATCCGGAAACCGAGAGGCTCACGGAAAAGGCCAAGGGGACGGCTCCCCAGATCCCCATTGATTATCAGGTGTTGAAGCTGCGGGATCGCCAGGCAAGCGGAAAAGTCGTCGAGACCCCGATCGTGGTGAAGCGTCGCTCGGAAATCTCCGGAAAAAGCGTGGCGAACGCCTTCCGGAGCGTGGACCAGTTAGGTCGGGCGGTGGTGATCATCGAATTCAATTCCGACGGCCGCGAAAAATTCGGCCACCTGACCGAGCAGAACATTGGGAAACGGATGGCCATTATCCTGGATGGCGAGGTGTATTCCGCTCCGGTGATCCGAAGTGCGATTTACGGAAGTTGCGAAATTTCGGGGGGTAACATGTCCCCCACAGAAGCGGAGGAGCTATCCAGCGTGCTGAAAAATCCGCTAGAGAATCCAGTTTCGATTGTGGATGAGCGGGGAGTGGATCCAAGTCTCGGAGCCAGTTCGGTCCGGAGCGGATTCATGGCCGGGTGGATCAGCATTGTGGCCGTCGGGCTCTTTGCCCTGATTTACTACCGTTGGTTGGGACTGGTTTCCGTTTTTGGATTGGTGATCAACATGTTGGTGCTGCTCGGTCTTCTGGCGCAGTTTGGCTTCACCCTGACCCTGCCGGGATTGGCGGGATTGATCCTGACGATCGGCATCGGGGTGGACGCCAACGTGCTGGTTTTTGAGCGCATCCGGGAAGAGTTGACGCATCACCGGACGGCTCTGGAGTCGGTGGATTCCGGTTTCCGCCGGGCCTTCAGCTCCATCTTGGATGCGAACGTGACGACGGTGATCGCGGCCGCGCTTCTCTTTTGGCAGGGATCGGGGCCCGTTCAGGGGTTTGCCACCGTGCTCTGCCTCGGAATCTTTTCCAGCTTGTTTGCCGCCCTGGTGGTGAGCCGCACCGGCGCCGAATGGGTCTCGCAGATCGGCGGAAAATCCGCCCTCCATATGATGCAGTTTTTGAATGACGCCAAGTTCCAGTTTTTAAAATGGAAAGGCCCGGCCTTTGCGCTTTCCGGACTTCTGCTGGGGGCCGGCATGGTGGCCGCGGGGGTTCGCGGGCAAAAGGCCCTGGGGGTGGATTTCACCGGAGGGGATCTGGTGACCTTCAAGTTCAGCCAGAAGATCGATGACGGCCAGATTCGTGCGTCTTTGGGAAGCCTGGCGGAGGTGGCCCAATATCAGCGCAGCCCCGTGGGCGGCGAGGAGGTCCTCTCGCTCCGGACATCCTTTGGAAATGGGGAAAAAGCAGGGCAAAGACTGGCGCAAGATTTTCCCCAGGCCGGATTTCAACAGCTTCAGTTGGACAAAGTAGCCGGGGTCGTGGGTGCCGAACTACAACGCAAGGCCCTGATTGCCTTGGTGCTCGGGGTGATCGCGATCTTTTTCTACACCAGCTGGCGTTTCGAGAGCTCGTTTGCCCTGGGGGCCATTGTCGCGTTGGTGCACGACGTGTTCATCAGTTTGGGAGTCTTCGTGCTTTTGGGTCGCGAACTCTCCCTCCCGATGGTCGGCGCGATCCTGGCCGTGGCGGGATATTCCATCAACGACACCATTGTGATCTTTGACCGGATCCGAGAAACTTTCCGCGGGGGGCTTCATGGAAACCGTGAATCCTCCATGAATCTGGCGATCAACCAGACCCTCAGTCGCACCTTACTCACTTCCGGAACGACCTTTTTGGCGGTTCTGGTCCTGTTTCTCTTTGGGGGAAGGGTGATTAACGACTTTGCCCTGATTCTTCTGATCGGAATCGTGGTGGGAACCTACTCCTCGATCTTCATTGCGAGCCCCATCGCGCTTTTAGCCGGCCACCGGAAGAGATAATCCAAGCCGAGCCGCCACGGCGAGCGAAGTCTTGCGGCGAGCAGGAGGGGCGTTATCCCATAAGGATGCGCTGGACCGGAAATCCCTCTCAGGCAGTTGCGGGCAACCTCCCCGGTGACATGATCTCGCTCCTGCTGGAGCGCAGGGGGATGACGGAGGGTCCATCACGCGAGCACTTTCTCCGACCCAAACTGGCGCACCTGTCCGCGCCGGAGGAGATTGCCGGTATGGTGGAAGGAATCACTCTCCTGCAACGCCATGTCCGGGCCAAGAGCCGCATCCTCATTTATTCCGACTACGATGTGGACGGAATTGTGAGTGCCAGTGTGCTTCGGATCTTCCTGGGTGCGGTGGGCGTGGAGGCAGTAACCCATTTTATTCCTGAACGGATGACGGAGGGATACGGCCTGACGATGGCAGGCATCGAGAGGGCGCTTTCATCCGGTTCCAAGCCAGATCTCTTCATTGCCCTGGATTGCGGAACTAACAGTCGGGTGGAAGTGGACCGAATCAAGCGGGAGGGGATGGAGGTGCTGATTGTGGACCATCACCAGTTGGGGGAGACGGCGAATGCGGACGCCTTGGTGAACCCCCAACAAACGGGATTGCATCAACATCTCTGCACTGCAGGTCTGGTTTTCAAGCTCTGTCACGCCTACCTGCGTAAGGATGGGGATCGGGAGAGGTTCGATCTGCGAAGGGTGCTTGATCTGGTGGCTCTGGCGACGGTGGCTGATTTGGTTCCGCTCCATGGGGACAACCGGATCTTTGTTCGGGAAGGACTGAAGCGTCTCGCCCAAACAACGCACCTGGGGCTCAAACGCCTGATGGAGGTCAGCGGGGCGGGTTCGCGCGCACCCACACCCTTCACGCTTGGATTCCAGTTGGGACCCAGAATCAACGCGGGGGGCCGGGTGGGGGAGGCCACCGCCGGATTGGATCTCCTTTTAAGCCAGGATCCGACCGAGACCTCCCGTCTGGCACGGGAGTTGGACATGCAGAACCGGAAAAGGCAGGAACTGGAGGCCATGGCCTTGGAGGAGGCGGAGGAGCAGTTGGGGAGTGATCCGAGCGGGTTGGGATTGGTGGCGGCCAGCGATCGGTGGCACCCCGGGGTGGTGGGAATCGTGGCCGCCCGACTCGTGCGAAAGTTCCATCGGCCCAGTTTTGTCATCGCGCTGAACGATCGGGGTGACGGCAAGGGAAGCGGGCGGGGGTTACCGGGGCTTTCCCTGATGGATGCGTTGCGGGCCTGCAGTCCCTGCCTCAAGGGATTTGGGGGGCACGAGGGAGCGGCGGGGATCGTGATCGAGGCGGATCGGGTGACCGAATTCAGGAAGATCCTCAGCGCTTGGCTGGAGAAGAGTGTGGCCCCCGAGATTTTTCAAAGAAGCCTGTCGATCGAAATGAAACTGCTTCCCGAACACCTGACTCCGGACATGGCTCGGGCGGTGGGGGAGATGGCTCCTTTCGGCAAAGGAAATCCCGAGCCGGTTTTTCAGTTGGACGCAGTTCAATTGGTGGGATCCCCCAGGGTGTTTGCCGATCGTCACCTTAAATTCCGGGCGCAAGCGGGGGATCGAAAGTTTGATGTGGTCGGTTTTGATTTTGCGCGACGACCCCCGGATCGGCCGGTGTTTGATCTGGCGGGTGCATGGGAATGGGATGAATACACGGATGGACCCCGGTGGCGGATGGCCGACTGGCGTTAAGTCCTGAAAAGGCACGAGCCCTTCGGGCCGCCGAGGGGTTGGCTGAAAAGTTGGGGCTCAAGAGCCCCATGGAGCTGGCCGGATATCTTCCCCGAAGGCATGAGGATCGACGGCAAGGTTGGCATCCCCGGGAAGGTCTACCCGAGGGGCCGGTTCATTTTCAGGGGACCGTGACGCGGTCGAAACTGAACCGATGGAGGGGGCGTCGCTGTATGGTGGAGGTCGACTTGGCGGTTGGGGATGGAAAAGAGGTTTTAGGGGACCCGGTTCGGCTGGTTTTTTACAATCTGCCCTTTATGGCGCGGGCGTTTCCGGAAGGGAAACGTGTCGCGGTCTATGGGCGGATGGAGGAGAAAAAGGGGATCTTTGTCTTGTCCCATCCGGAGACGGAGACGATTGAAGAGGGACGCGAAGAGGGAATCCATCTGGATCGGGTGGTTCCCATCTACCCGCTGACCGAAGGACTTAACCAACGCCGCGTTCGGTCGATCCTTTATCACTATTTCAAAACCTTTCCCATCAAGGTCCATGAAGCTTTTCCCGGGGCACAGGACATGCCCACCCGGCAACAGGCCTGGCAAACGTTCCATTTTCCGGAGTCCTTGCGCGAGGTGGAGCTCGCTCGAAGACGACTGGCGTATGAGGAGTTGTTAGGGATCCAGTTTTCCCTCAAGGTCCGAAGAGCGGCCAGGGAATCGATCCGGGTGGAGCGGACCCACCAGGTGCGCGAACTGGTCAATGGATGGAGACAAACGCTCCCCTGGAAAATGACCGGGGATCAGAACAAGGCTTGCCAGGAAATCGATGAAGACCTGCAGTTGGCCCGACCCATGCATCGACTCCTGCAGGGAGATGTGGGTTCCGGAAAAACCTTGGTGGCCGCCCACGCCCTCCTGCGCGGATTGGAGCAGGGATCCCATGTCGCGCTGATGGCTCCCACCACGCTTCTGGTTGAGCAACATGCCCAATCCCTCCGGAAGATCATGCCCAAGGGAGTTCTGGAGATTGTCACCTGGACTTCAGACTCCAAACCAGGTCCGGCGGGGCTTTTCCCAAGAATCACGGTTGGGACGCACGCCCTTTTCGCCGAGA
>Ga0214923_10005519_pt1 | contig 14675 bp, 16 predicted proteins | sample LL1510_MetaG_FD_177993 | JGI IMG/M metagenome (GOLD analysis project Ga0214923, IMG submission 177993) | Freshwater microbial communities from Lake Lanier, Atlanta, Georgia, United States - LL-1510 | ecosystem: Environmental > Aquatic > Freshwater > Lake | place: USA: Georgia | collected... | reverse complement strand
CCAAGCCGGTAGCAATCATGGCTTCACCACGACGCGCTACTTGACCTGAAGCGTAGAAACTATTGTTGAGCTCGCGAATTGGAGCAAGGGTAATGTTGTAATTTCCGTGTGGTTTTGCCGAAAGGCTGGCTAATTTCTGATCTGCACTCATCTATTCCTCCTATGGACCGAGCGAGGATAGCATGGGGGATTATTGGAGGCACTTGTGATTATCGATGTTCATACCCACACGCCAACGCATCAGGGTCAAGTTCCGGAGAGCGAAAAGAAGGTATTCACTGGCTGGCACTCTGGAGGCCCTGTCTCCACAACAAATAGTTGGGCTGATTATCAAAATGGAATGAAAGCAGCAGATATTTCCATCGTTTTTAACATTCACGTTCCTGATGTTGAGAAGTATGTTGGGATTTCTGGGGATGCCGCGCGCATTAATGATGCAACCGCTGAATTTGTTGCTGCCGATAAATCGCGAATTGGTTTTATGTCTGTCGACCCTAATCGCGCTGATTATCTAGATGAGTATGAGCGCTCAAAGTCACTTGGTCTTAAAGGGATTAAGTTGGGGGCGAATTACCAACGCTTTGATCCGTTAGGAAAAGAGGCTTTTGAACTCTACCGACGTGCAGATAAGGATGGATTGCCAATACTTTTTCATATTGGAGCTTCTCCCATTGCGCTTGCTCCTTTAAAAAACGCACATCCGTTGACTATCGACGAAATTGCAATTGCCTTTCCTAATTTAAAGATTGTGATGGCGCATATTGGCCATCCGTGGGTCCGCGAAACTGTTTCGGTGATTAGGAAACACCCCAATGTTTATGCGGACGTGTCGGCGATTTACACTCGACCATGGATGACATATGAGGCGTTAGTGATGGCTTTTGAGTGGGGCGCAATGCATAAGTTGCTATTCGGTAGCGATTTTCCAATTACGACGCCTAACTATGCGATGGAGCGCCTTCGAGCTGTTAATGAGATTGTCGCGGGTACCGCTATGCCAAAGATTCCTGCAGAGAAAATTGAGGGAATCATCCACGCAGATGCGTTAAGTGCGCTATCTCTCACCGATCCTCGTTTCTGATTAACAATTTATTTATTGTGTGCCCTACAAGTGGTGTCTAGTTCCCCAGAAAAGTGTTATTAAAGCTTATTATGATTTCAATAACGCTTTGTGAAAGAGCGTCACTCGTACGCGTCGCCGCCGCGACGAATATCAAGATAAACAATGGCAAGAAGTAGAGCGCCGAGGAATACATCAGTAAAGCGAGTATCAAATCCCATGTTGTCGATGTAATTACTGAAGTATGCAATGACCAATAGCCCTAAGAAACCGCCTATGGGATTACCCACACCACCTCGCAAAATGCTGTAGCCACCGATCATCAAAGCGGCATACACCGTGAACTCCATACCAGTTCCCAAAGAAGAGGATGAGGAGCCCATCTTTCCTACGTATAAAACACCTGCGATTCCCGCCCCACCTGCGCTGAATAGAAGTGAGGTGAATTTAATGCGCGAGGCCGGTAAACCAGCTCGTATTGCTGCAGTTAAATCGCCACCGACCGCCTTAATGTGTCGACCGTAGCGAGATTTTGAGATTACAAGTTGAAGGATCATAGTAAATACCAGAGCAATGACGAAAAGCCAAGGCAAGAATGAGATACTCGACTCCGTGAAGGTGTTCAATCCATCAATGAAAACTACAGTTCCATCATTGCTACTTAACACTTCAGAATTATCAAACATATTTACAATGCGGGCTAAACCTCGAAGTGCTACCAACATTCCGAGCGTCACCGCAATTGGATTTGCTTTGAAGCCCACAATCGCGACCGCGTTGAGTGCACCGAAAGACAAACAAACGAGAACTGCAATAATCGCACAGAGCCATAAATTCAATTTATAGGTGGACAATACTGCAAAAGTAGCGGCAGAGAGCCCCACCATCGAACCGATACTTAAATCGACTACTCCAGAAAGTAGTGAGAATGAAGCAAACATGCCAATAAGTAGTGGAAGAGCCAAATAATTGAGGATTAAATACAAATTGTCGGTCGAAAAGGTACTTAAACCCACTCCTTGAAGGCTGACTAATGAAATTAAAACAATACAGATAACAATGGTAATCGAAGGACCTTCAGTGAATTTCTTTCTATTTTTCTGAGTCGAGGCCATGTGCTATTCCCTATTCCCAGATTTTTTTGTTCGCACCGCATCTAAAGAAACTGCGACAATCAAAATAAGTCCTTGGAAGAAGGGCTCCCACAGGGATTCCAGTCCAAAGAAAACTAGCGCTGTTGGCACGGTGGAGAGAAAACCGACAGAGATAAAGAGTGCAAGGAAATTGCCTGCGCCGCCTGCGAGCGAGAAACCTGCAAGTACCACAGCAGCAATCATCGGCAATGTATATAGAGTGCCTGCGCTTGGTCTAATCTCCGGCGTGAATGCGGCATAGACAATTCCTGCCGTACCTGAGATCAAAGACGCTGCAAAGAAAGTTCCAACTCGATAGCGAGCGAGTGAGATACCGCTGACTTTCGCTGCGACGGGATTTCCTCCCACTGCTACCAGGTGTCGTCCAGGTCTGCTGTATTTGACGAAAATATGGGCAATAACCGTAAAAATTAACATCGGCCACCAAGCCGAAGGAACCTTGAAAGTATACGAAGTTCCAAAGCCAGCTATCCAGGATTTTGGATTGACCATAGCTCGCGAGAAGATGATGAGAAGTAACCCACTTCCGGCGAATCCTGTACCTAAAGTTACGATAAGGGGGTTGATTTTCATAACAACAATAAAGAAAGCATTAATCAAACCGAAGAGCCCAGAGATGAAGATACTCGCAAGTATGAGCGGGATGGTGCTCCAACCTCGGTCATAGAAGATGACGGAAAGGCAGCCGGAGAGAATCAAAGGAACCGAAAGACTCAAGTCAAGGATTCCACCGCTTAACACCACCAGTGCTTGGCCAATTGCAAGTATTCCGAGGATGCACATATTAAAGACCACGGCATTGAAAGTGGTTTTAGAAATAAACTGAGCGTTATTAACTGCTGAAATTGCTATCAAGAAAATCCAAAAGACGAGGAGAGCAATTATGTTCCCCGAATCCCCTGAACCCAAGAGAGTTCTCTTTAGATTCAGGGGATTTGAACGTTGCTTAAATGAGTTGATAGTCAAGCTTCATTATCCTCTCACTCAACAACATTCTCAGGGATTTTTCTAACTCGTTATGCCTTTGGGCAGTAAAGGTCGTATAGCGTCTTTGAAGGATTCTTCGCCAACTTAGCTACACGAACTTTGTCAATCGGAATCGACTTTGCCTGCTCGGCGGTTACAGGGCATGGCTTAACCAAAACTGCTGGGTTGGTTGCCTTGTCCTGCATCTTAGGCGGAGTTCCCTTTGCAATCTGATCAAGAATCTCAAAAGCATATGCAGAGTAGCCCTCAAGGAAGTAAAGAACGCTTCCCTTGAGATCTGGATCTACTTTGTCACCAGCGATGAGGTTTCCATCTTGTCCCCAGCCAAGAGCTTGGTAGTCAGTTCCAAGTTGACGGGCTGCAAGTAGTGGGCCGACGACGCCAGCATCATTAATGCCAACAACGGCAATTTTCTTAGCAGTTGGGTTAGCAGCAAGGATGTCGCGAGCAGCAGGTTGTGCTGTTGCGATTTCTCCGTTGCCCTCGAAGACCTTGATTTTGTCTTTTGGAATGTCTGGGCAGACGGATTTAAGTCCGGTGATCATTCCGCCAGTACGCATCGCATCAACAATTCCAGCGCCAGAGGCCTGCGATTGAAGTACGAGATCTGGTTGGCAGTTCCACTTCTCTTTGACAATCTTTCCAAGAGCAGCTCCGCCAGCTTCACCAGCAGCGAGGTTGTCGATGCCGAGGAAGTACCAGCCGGCTTGTCCGATGTCATAAGTGATGACAGGAATCTTTGCTTTCGCAAGTTTCTTTGCGATAGTCGGATTAACCTCAGGGCGACCATTGAACATGATCACCGAAGAACACTTCTGTCGAACCAAAAGATCCGCATTCTTAACAGCAGTTTGGGCATCTAGCTTATTATTGACTTCGTAGTAATCCCAACCACGTTTCATTGCACCCGCTTTAGCCACTGGATCTCCTTCAGTACCAAGCGTTCCCAAAATTCCTGCAATTCCACCAAGTGCGACGCAAAGTTTGAATTTACCTTTGGGCGCGGCAATAGATTGCGATGCTGGAAGAATGAGCGCTACTAAACTAAGAAGCGCAATCACACTCCAACTTTTTGTATTTTTCTTCATTTTTACTTTTCTCCCTCTCTCCTTGCTATAGCTCGGTTTTGCTAGATGCGCACAGATCTACTGCATGCCATCAGCAAAATTAGGGCGCGATTGCGCCAGTTATCAGCCCTACAATTTCTTGAGTAGAGCTATCCTTTCTTAGCCTCGTTGCGATTGATTTTCCAAGTCGCATCACAAGCACTGAATCAGAAATTTCAAATACGTGTTGCATGTTGTGGCTAACGAGTACAACCGCCAAACCTCTTTCACGCAATTTATTAATGACCGCCAAGACCTGCGCAGATTCGTGGACTCCCAGCGCTGCGGTGGGTTCATCAAGAATTATGACTTTATGCCCGAAGAGCATGGCACGTGCGATTGCTAAGCACTGACGTTGTCCACCAGACATCTTGCGAACCGTATCTTTCAGCGAAGGAATCTTTATTCCAAGCTCGCTCAAAACTTCCATCGCATGACTCGTCATATCTTTGTCGTCGACAATTCGCAGCGTACGAAGTAAAGGATTATTGGAGAGTTTTTCTCTTCCTACGTAGACATTCTGAGTTGCTGTCATAGTGTCGATTAGAGCAAGATCTTGATAAACAGTCTGTACTCCGAGGTTTAGTGCCTCGATGGGCGCTTCAAATTTAACGTGAGCTCCTTCGAAATGAATCTCCCCTGAATCAGGCTGAATCAATCCGGAGAGAATTTTGAGAAAGGTGCTTTTTCCAGCACCATTGTCTCCAACAATCGCCTTGACTTGACCTGCGTACAAAGCGGTGCTAGCTTCGATAAGCGCGTTGACTGCACCAAACGACTTCGAGATGTTGATTGCGTCCATGACAGGAGTTTGGGTGAGCGATGACGATCCATCGCTTCTGCCAGGAATCGAAAAATTGGACGAACTCACGTAATCCCCCTACTCGACTGCTACGAGTATCACCAGCAGCTAACAGGGTTTCAATATCCTTTGGGTATCAAATGGATAAAATTTTACATAGGAATTCACATAGTTGAAAAGATGAAATCAGTGGAAATTGGCCGTGGCATTCCAAAGACTCTATAAAAGAGAAGGCCTCTGCTATAGAGTAATCATGATTTTCCAACAACTTTTCCGTGGGGTGAATCATGAGCAAACATGTCATAACAAAAATTACTGTCCGAGAATTGGGGAATGGGAAAGTAGAAAATACCAATCAGAGGGAGTCGCCTTGGCTCTGCACTCCGGCCTCTGTTTTTCCGGATTTTCGAGAGAGAATTACTGATTACTTCGGTCACCATTCCTTAGTATTAGTTGAGATTGAAACCGACACAGGAATTGTCGGCGTAGGTTCGTGCGGAACTGCAAACGCGGGTATCAAACCAGTCATTGACCAACATTTTGCTCCACTACTTCTTGGGGAAGACCCTTTTAAAGTAGAGCTGCTCTGGTCGAAGATGTATCGCTCGAGCGGACGCTTTGGTCGTCGTGGTGTGGCGATCTCTGCCATTAGCGGTGTGGATATCGCGCTCTGGGACATTATGGGTAAGGCGCTTGATGTTCCGGTCTATGACCTTCTTGGCGGTAGAACAAAAGAAGATATTCAGGTTTATGCGAGTCGTTTATACGCTCACAAAGATCTTGATGCGCTCGCCGAAGAGGCGCGCGGGTATGTCAAAGAGGGGTACACGATGCTCAAGCAACGCTTTGGCTTCGGTCCTGCCGATGGCGTCAAAGGAATGAAGGCCAATGTTGCGCTTATTAAGACTGTTCGCGAAGCGGTGGGAGATGAGATCGAAGTTGCTGCCGACGCCTATATGGGATGGGATCTGGAATATGCCATCAAGATGGAGCGCGAGCTGCGCCCCTACGGTTTGAAATGGATCGAAGAGGCGCTGATGCCTCATGATGTCGATGGATATGCCCGCCTCTGCGCTCTCTCACAGACGCAGATCTCCCATGGTGAACACTCCTATACCCGATGGGATTTCCAAGAGATCATCGATAAGAAGGCTGCTCATATTTTGCAACCGGATGTCAATCGTGTCGGAGGTATTACCGAAGCGCGCAAGATCTGGGCGATGGCTGCTGCCAAAGACCTTCCCGTGGTTCCCCACGGCAATGACCTCCATAACCTGCATCTGGTCTTCTCTCAGGTCAATACCCCTTTCACTGAGTACTTCCCGAATGTGTGGGATGGAGCAAACACTCACTTCTGGGATATCTATGAAGGTAATCCAGTCCAGAAAAATGGGCGTATCTCACTGAGCAATAAACCAGGTCTTGGTTACACATTAAAAGAATCGGCTGTTCAAAAAATTCTCTTGGAAAGGAATTGATTCCATGAATATGGAAGAAGAGGTTAAGAAAGCAAGCAAGACTCGAACAATGTGGCGGAGAAAGCTCGATCCAACAAAGATTGATGAATACATCCATCGCCACAACACCATTTGGCCTGAATTGCTAGATTTCATGAAGGAACAAGGCGTAACGAATTACTCCATATTCTTATCGGATAACGAAGTCTTTGGATATTTCGAGCATGATGACATTCCAGCTTTGATGAACCCAAAGAATCTTCCAACGCAACTGCAAATTGATTGGGAAGAATCGATGCGGCCACTCGCTGCAGACAAGATCTCCGATGATCTTGGAACTAAGCGAAACCTCCAACTTGTCTTTTATGTGAAGTGACATGACCAGTCCACGTTTAGAGGGCGTAATCCCAATAGCAGTAATGCCATTTGCTTCTGATGGAACGATTAATTATCGGGATCTCAATTCGCAAATTGATTTCATGATTGATAAGAGAATCGAGTGGTTGGGTTTTGGGTATGGAAGTGAGGTTTATACCTTAAGTGATGCAGAACTTCTGAAAGTACTCTCTGAATCGGTCAAGCGAAGTGATAGCAAGGTAAGCATCGTAGGCAATCTTGAAGTGACTAGCGCCCAAGCAGCAACTGAGAAACTTTTGAAACTTCGTGACACCGGCGTAGAAATGGTGATGGTGCGACCTCATTCGATGTGGGCTCAGGCAAGTCAAGATAAGTTGATAGAGACTCTCGTGGAATTAGATCACAATGTCGGTCTTCGAATGGTCTATCAAGATGCTCCTCAAAATACTGGAGTGAATTTAACTCCGAAGTCACTACTCGAGATGGTTTCAAAAGGTAAGAATCTCAAATCATTGAAAGTTGAGCCTCTCGCTCCTTCAGTGAAGATTCTTGAAATTACCAAGGCGCTAACCTCTGATGAATGCGCGGTAATCGGTGGCTTGGGTGGGATCGAAATCATTGAAGAGGTGAAGAACGGAAGCACGGGAACTATGCCTGGACCTGCCTTCCCTGAGGTATTTCGCGAAATTATTCGGCGAGTGGAAAATAAGGATGAGAGAAGTGCACGGTTGCTTTTTAACAAAGTTTTACCCCTACTTGTTTTCAGTAACCGGGATATGGCTACCTTCTTATTTGTCCAGAAATACATCTTGGTGCGAAGGGGCGTGCTCAAAGGAACTGATTTGAGAATGCCAAGTTCGCAGCTACGTGCTGGCGTGGAAGAGGAATTGGTATTCCTATTAAACATCATCGATTTCGATTCGATTTTGGAGGAGTGCAAGTAGATGAAGAAGGCGAGAATCGGAGTCATTGGTGCCGGGTGGTGGGCTGCCAGGGTTCACCTTCCTAATATTGCGCAGCACGAACACGCCGAACTGGTCGGAATTTGTGATGCCGATGGCGAAAGAGCAGAGAAGGCAAAAGAGCTATTTGGTGCGAAAATTTCAACAAGTAGTTATGACGAGCTACTCTCTCATGATCTTGATGCAGTGCTTGTTGCGACTCCTCATGATGCACACTTTGCTCCAGCGAAAGCTGCGCTAGAGGCCGGTGCAGATGTCTTGATTGAAAAGCCCATGACCCTACAGCCTAATCAGGCGTGGGAGTTGGTTGAGCTTGCAGAGAAGAACAAGCTCAATCTTCATATGGGATACACCTTCCCTCACTCGCGCCATGTGCAAGAGATTCGCGCACTGATTGCTGCGGGTTATATCGGAAAGGTGCGATTTGCGACTGGATTGTTCACTGGAAATATCGCTCCGCTCTATCGCGGCAATGTCGAAGTGCAAGCAGAGCCTGGTGCACCTTTTATTTCACGCGGCGGAACCTACTCCACGAAAAAAGGTGGCGGCGGTCAGCTATACACCCAGACCACTCATCCCGTGTCGACCGTACTTTTTATGACACAAGTCAAACCTTTCAGCGTTGTGGGAAATCTTGATACTCGCGGTGAGGTTGATCAATCTAATTCATTAATTTTTACAGATGGGAAAGATTTTATCGGCTCGGTGGCTTCTTCTGGGTTGGTAGTCGACCACAACAATCGCCAAGAGGAGTACCGAGTTATTGGCGATGAGGGATTCTTCCAACTCAATACCCGAACTGGTGAGCTAGTGTCGCAACGTACCGGAGAGAATCTTCGAACTCACGACACTCTAAGTGAGTATGACGCAAACCCAATAAAAGGACCCTCTTCCTCTCTGATTACCACCGCTCTTAGACTCAGCGAAGTTATAGCCTCAGGTGAATTGGGAGCGTGGACGGTAGAGATTTTGGATGCATGTAAGCAATCGTCTGAGAATGGAGCAAAATGTCTAATCACAAGATAGTTCGAGTTACGGTTACCGAGATTAATGATGAGAAGTTCGAGAGCAAGTCTGGTAGTCAATTAGATTCCTCGGAACCCTGGCTCTGTACACCTCTGACACATTTCTCTGATTTTCGAGGCCGCTCGCGCGATTACTATGGGCGAGTCGGTCTCGTATTAGTTGAGATTGAAACCGACACAGGAATTGTCGGCGTAGGTTCGTGCGGAACTGCAAACGCGGGTATCAAACCAGTCATTGACCAACATTTTGCTCCACTACTTCTTGGGGAAGACCCTTTTAAAGTAGAGCTGCTCTGGTCGAAGATGTATCGCTCGAGCGGACGCTTTGGTCGTCGTGGTGTGGCGATCTCTGCCATTAGCGGTGTGGATATCGCGCTCTGGGACATTATGGGTAAGGCGCTTGATGTTCCGGTCTATGACCTTCTTGGCGGTAGAACAAAAGAAGATATTCAGGTTTATGCGAGTCGTTTATACGCTCACAAAGATCTTGATGCGCTCGCCGAAGAGGCGCGCGGGTATGTCAAAGAGGGGTACACGATGCTCAAGCAACGCTTTGGCTTCGGTCCTGCCGATGGCGTCAAAGGAATGAAGGCCAATGTTGCGCTTATTAAGACTGTTCGCGAAGCGGTGGGAGATGAGATCGAAGTTGCTGCCGACGCCTATATGGGATGGGATCTGGAATATGCCATCAAGATGGAGCGCGAGCTGCGCCCCTACGGTTTGAAATGGATCGAAGAGGCGCTGATGCCTCATGATGTCGATGGATATGCCCGCCTCTGCGCTCTCTCACAGACGCAGATCTCCCATGGTGAACACTCCTATACCCGATGGGATTTCCAAGAGATCATCGATAAGAAGGCTGCTCATATTTTGCAACCGGATGTCAATCGTGTCGGAGGTATTACCGAAGCGCGCAAGATCTGGGCGATGGCTGCTGCCAAAGACCTTCCCGTGGTTCCCCACGGCAATGACCTCCATAACCTGCATCTGGTCTTCTCTCAGGTCAATACCCCTTTCACTGAGTACTTCCCAAAGACCGACGAGGGCGGGTACTCCCACTTCTGGGTCCTCTTCGATGGCAATCCAGTCGCCAAAAATGGCCGCCTCTCTATTTCAGACGCGCCTGGCTTGGGCTACACGCTTAATAGGGATGTGTTGAAAAAGCTTGCTTTGAAGAGTTAGTAAAAGAAGTTAATCATAAGTTTCTCCTGGACTATTGATTACCCAGCGAAACCTTGAGAGATTACTTCTATAAATCGCGGCATAGGAGGTGTGCACAGATGAGCGAATTGAAGTCTGCGAAAAGAACGATGCAGATTCTCTCATTGCTGAGCACCAACCGCGAAGGTCTAACCCTCTCTCAAATCAGCGATATTTTGGAGATTCCTCGAAGTAGTACACACCAACTTCTTCACGAGATGACAGAGAAGAAATTCTTGTGCCAGGTTGATAAGAAATTCCGAATTGGACGGAAGATTTTTGAGATTGGTATCTCAGCATCACGAAATTATGTGATGCTTGACCAAGTTCATTCGATTATCAAAGAAGCATCTGATCGATTAGGAAAAGTGATTCAATTTGGAGTGCTTGATCAGTCAGAAGTTGTCTACCTTCAAAAAGCTAAGCCACAAGGTGGAGTTCCACTTGCTTCACGGATAGGCGTTCGGCTTCCAGCACACGCAACGGCAATAGGTAAAGCGATGTTGGCAAACCTCACTCCATCAGAGATCGAAGCCACATATTCAAGGCAAGAATTTATTCGCTATACCAGCAATTCCATTTCAGATTACAAAAATCTCGTAGAGGCACTGCAGTCGATATCTCGAAAAGGTTACTCTGAAGATAAGGGGGAGTTTACTGAAGGTGTGTTCTGCCTAGCGATGCCAGTAGGGCTGATTCCCTCCGGAGAGTTAGGCGCTGTGAGTATTTCCATGGCCCATAAAGAGGCAGAGACTTTAGATTATGATTCGACTATTAAATCTCTTGCTGAAGTACGGAATAAGATTACACAAACATATAGAGCTAAATACAACGAAGTAATTCCAATGATAGGGACTGCTTCAAAGATGTAAAATTCTCGGTATAAATTTGGTTGATACTTTAGCTTGTCGCAATTCATAAAAGTTTTTTGAATGTAATGTTATGTAACAGCATCAACTACCGATGAAGGGAATCGCATGGGAATCATCCGGTGGTTATTCGAAACTAACCTCGATTTTGGAAGTAAGTCGATTCCACTTCGCGAGGTGATTGGCGGCGCATTAGGTATTACGAGCGCATTCCTTGGAATGAAGCGAAAAGTTGCTGCATGGCCTGTTGGAATAATTGCAGATGCGATGCTCTTCACAGTTTTCCTTGGCGCAGTCTTTGCTTACAGCGATAACGATGCAAATTTTTATGGTCAAGCTAGTCGCAATCTCTTGCTAATTATCGTAAGCGTTTATGGGTGGATTCGTTGGGCGCATCATCGACGTAGTGGTGCAGGAGAGCGACCTGCAGTCTCGCCACGTTGGACCACAAGGAAAGAAAAGATGGTTTTAATCCCTGCAATCATTATTTTCTTCTTGCTCTCAATGCAGATTTTCAAAGCGCTTGGCGAAACCGGTAATTGGTTATTTGTTGATACCTGGATTTTCACGGGGACTGCGTTAGCGACATTTGGAATGAGTCGTGGATACATTGAATTCTGGCTTGTCTGGATTGCCGTGGATCTTGTCGGCGTGCCATTTGCCTTTGCCAATGGCTATTACCCAACAGGCACCCTTTACGCCTTCTACTTGCCGCTAGTTACCTGGGGTTTTATCTCGTGGTTGAAAATTTACAGAAAAGAGCGGGCGCTTTAGACTTATATATAAGAGTCGCCCGGATCATCGCGGTGTAGCAATACATCGAGGAAAGTCCGGACTCCGCAGAGCACAGTGGTGGGTAACGCCCACCCCGGGAAACCGGCGGGATTAGTGCCACAGAAAATAAACCGCCTACTAGCAATAGTGGGTAAGGGTGAAACGGTGGTGTAAGAGACCACCAGTGCAAGAAGTGATTCTTGTAGCTAGGTAAACCCCACTGGGAGCAAGGTCACGCAGATAACGTTTGAGAGCTGCTCGCTCAAGTTATCGGGTAGACCGCATGACGTTGTTAGAGATAGCAACGCTAGATGGATGATGGTTCACGACAGAATCCGGCTTATAGGGCGACTCTTCTTTATTTACATCGATAAGGGCCATTTCCCGTGCGGAGATGGCCTTTTATCTATTACAACTCTCTGCACAACCTAACAAGATTTTTTAAGTTTATGTGGGCAAAAATGTGGGCATGTGGGCAAAAATGTGGGCATGTGGGCAAAAATATGGGCAGGTTTGAACTACAAACAACTTTGAAAAGTTATTTGTAGTTCAGCTAATTGTTGAGGCTTGTAGGGCGACTCTTCTTCAATACAATATTCCTGTGTCGACTAAGTCAGAGTTCGTCGAGAAAGTACTTGAGCGTCTAGACCCATTGAGCGTCACAGTTAAGCCGATGTTTGGCGAATATGGTTTATACCTAAAGGGAAAACTCTTTGGATTGATTTGTGACGATACACTCTTCATTAAAGTCACAGAAGAGGGAAGCAAAATTGCTGGGAAAATTGGAAAAGACTCACCGTATCCTGGTGCAAAACCCGCCTTCAAGATTTCGGGAGTAAGGTTTAAAGATAAAGTTTGGCTCAAGCAATTAGTTGAAACGACGACAAAGGCGCTGCCCGCCCCTAAGCCAAAAAAGACATCCGGTTTATAGGGCGACTCTTCTTTTCTAATCAATACTCACGATAGCTGGATGCAGATCTCGCATGTTTGCGTAAGACCACCTACCTAGAGCCTCAAGAACCTTGCGAAGTTCCTTCCCGCTCTTGGTAAGTTGGAATGCATTATTTCGTGCACTTCGGTCAGCATCCACTCTCTCAATAATTCCCAACGCCGCCAGTAATTTCAGTCGGTCAGCAAGAATGTTTGTAGAAATTCTCTCGGGTGATTCAGAGAACTCGGAGTATGTACGAGTTCCATAACTAATGAGATCTCGCACTATGAGCAATGACCATTTGTCTCCAAGGATGTCTAGTCCAGAGCTAATCGGACATTCAGAGCGCCATTGGACAGGGCTTGCCTTCTTATTTGCCACGCTGCCCCCTTACTTAGAGATAGCTGCTGCCATCTCGGTAAAGGTTATCTCTAGCGGAGTCGGCTTCCAGTTAAGGATTTCAACTGTTTCATGATTATCGTAAGCAATCTTGACGCCGAGATTGGGAACCATTCCCTTAGCTTCACGGTCAAAGAGAGCCATGAGTTTGATTGCGAAGTTAGGAGCCTTGCGAGATGGCACCTTTTTGTAGCCAGCATTCTTGAGCGTTTGCGCCAAATATCCCATGGCAACTGGTTGTGAACTGGCAGCAATAAATCTCTTCCCGGCTGCTTTCGGTGCTTCAAGTGCTGCAACATGCAGTCGGGCAATATCTCTCACATCGACCATCCCCATAGCGATATCAGGAATTGCTGGCATCTTGCCACCAATGAGGTTCGCAATCATTGCTTCACTTGTACCGTCACCAGCAGTTCCTAAAGATGGTCCAAGCACAAAACCAGGATTGATAGCAACAAGCTCCATGGAACTTCCCTTAACGGTTTCCCATGCAGCTCGCTCTGCCAAAGTCTTACTCTTTGCGTAAGCACCAATATTTTGGTCTAGGTCAGACCATGAATCTGGTCCATATGTTCCACTTGGTCGACCTGAAGTCATTGAAACAACAGATGAGGTAAGTACGACTCTCTTAATGCCTGCCTTTATTGCAGCCTTAATCACTCGCTTTGTGCCCTCAACAGCAGGTGTGATCATGACATTTTCATCTTTGGGTTCAGCTAAGAGAAACGGGGAAGCTAAGTGAATAACAAAGTCGCATCCGTTCATTGCTTCAGCCCAACCAGAGTCTGAAAGTACGTCTGCTTGAACATATTTCACATTGGATGCACCGGGCAGCGAGGAGAGAGCAGCTTTTGTATTCTCAGCTTTTGCTAGCGAGCGAACTGTTCCAACAACTTCATATTTCTGGCGAAGAAGTTCAGCTGCGACATGCTGTCCGATATATCCGGTGATTCCAGTAACCAAAACTCTTTTTGCCATGAGATAACTCCTTCGACCTGTGTGGGTAAGTGACGCTCAGGTTTTAAAGATACACCATCACTTGCAAAATGCAAGTTACTAGCCTAGTGTTTCAACGTCCTGCAATTCGCACAGATGGAGGTATGGAATATGAATGAAGATATAAAGCCTGCCTATGGCCTAGTCCAAATAAACATTACAAATCAAGCAGAGTTCATGGAGCGTTATGCCCAGCACGTGTTTCCGATCCTCGCAAAATGGGGTATCGAGATGATTGCAGGATCTGACACTCCAGTCACCAAAGAAGGAACTTTTAAAGGAAATTGGTCAGCGGTGCTGCGCTTCCCAAGTATGGCTTTGGCGGAGGAGTGGTACGACTCAGATGACTATGCACCATACAGAGACATCAGAATGAACGAGCTCACCGATTCTGGCAGTCTTGTCTTTGTCCAGGGAATGTAAAGAGGCATCCGGCTTATAGGGCGACTCTTCTCTTCACTCACAGCATTCTCACAGTTTATTTTCGTTCCTAATTCAGTTTTTCGATTACTCTTGATATATGACAACTCCCATTAATCATGTAGGAAATGCTAAGCAATATAAGAATTGGCTTGTAAAGGTTCCCGAAGTCACCG
>Ga0214923_10005517_pt1 | contig 14676 bp, 20 predicted proteins | sample LL1510_MetaG_FD_177993 | JGI IMG/M metagenome (GOLD analysis project Ga0214923, IMG submission 177993) | Freshwater microbial communities from Lake Lanier, Atlanta, Georgia, United States - LL-1510 | ecosystem: Environmental > Aquatic > Freshwater > Lake | place: USA: Georgia | collected... | reverse complement strand
TTTTTTTAGTACACTACTATGGCAAGCATCCCTGCGAAGCCCTGGTCTGTCGCGACATTTGAGGTTCAACGGCCTCATCTCACGGACTTCATTCGTGGAAAAATCATCCCTCTTCTTGAAGATGATGAGTGTCGGCGAATCGTCATCCGTGCCCCTGTCAAAAGTGGCAAGCGAGAAATGGTAGAGTACGCCGCCATGCGTGATCTCGTTCACGGGGCACCGCGCGTCCACGCCTTCATCTCTGCCTGGCATCGTGCCGCAGACGAGGAACAGCGCATGGAACTCGCCGGGCAAAACTTGGTGGTGTTCTCCATCACCGACGCAAAGAAGACAGAGACCTGTCTGGCCTGGATCAGAGGCCAGATCATCGCGGGAAAGCACGTCGTCATCCATCTTGACGAGTGCGACCACGGTTCCGGTGCCAAGCAGATGCTGAGCAAGGTTTGGGAGTTCTCTCGTTCCAGTGCGCGTATTACCAATATTCTCTATAGCGCCACGCCCCAAGAGGTCCTCTTCTCTGGAGAGGTGGATGACATCTCGCACAATGCGATGATGGAGGAGTTCATCCAAGAGGGCTACCACGTCAAGTACGACCCCCCCACGGGCTACTGTGGTCCGGTCCAGTACCTTGCCGCAGATCTCGTACACGAGGCAAAGCCCTTCTTCTATAAGGAGGCCGCAGGCTTTTGCCTCTCACCACAGGGGCGCGAGATTGTGCGCGACCTTCGCGCGTCCATGGCTGCGAACCCTGCGCGCAACATTATAGTGCTCCGTCTGTCTTACGCAGACAGTGGTGCGCGTGAGGAGCGCAAAGACAATAAGGCCATCTACCAGTTTCTTCGCAACCTGGCCTCTTTCCCTGAACTCGCCGACTTCATTGTCGTGGTGGACAAGGGTGATGACATGGGTGTGAGGAACCCCCAAATCAGCACGGAGAAGATTCAATGGTCCTCTCCCGTATACTGGCGCCGCCAGGCCACTGGCATTCCCACTCTTGTGGTGATTGACCAAACGTCTTCGCGCTCCACAGAGTGGTCCTGCCACAACCGTGTGTTCGCGACCCACGACTTCCGCAACCAGGTGATTTATAGTGTCATCTCACAGGCGCAGGAGCGTGTCAACCACTACGACAAGAAATACGACGGTTTCCAGCCGATTCGTGTGTACGGCCACGTGAAGACCTTCCTTCTTTCGGCCGGCCAGATTGATTATGGAACATATCTCAAGCACGACTGGGAAAAGAAGAAGATTGACAAGCGCAAGACGGGTGATGCGATTCTCTATCGCGTCAAAGCCACCACCGCCGCTGGCTCCCTTCATCCGCTGTGTCCCGAAACGGGTATGACGGAGGATATGGCGGACCGTCTCCTCCAGGACCTGGGCTGTTACGCAGACGTGTCTGTTTCTGCGCGAGTGACCGGTCGCATCGTGGAAAAGCGGACCTACGTCTCCGATTGGCAGCCTGTCACCTACGATACATGGGACTCTTTCTGGCAGGCCTACAAGGCGAATCCCGTAAACGGCGTGACTGATTACGACGCGCGCAACCCTTTCACCAAGGCCGCCAACGAAATGAAAAAGCGCATTGACAGGGGCGAAGTCTGTGAGAAGTGGCTGGGACAGCACAGAGGGTGGAAGGTGCTTGACTACGAGCGCGACATCCTCCACAGCCGTGATATGGGTTCTACAGGTGGCAACCGCATCAAAGTGTGCTACAAAGGAGAGGCAGTGGGCGTGGCCATTGTGCGCTCTAACGGCACAGTCTCTATGAATAGCCTAAGAGCGTACAAGTCCATGTACTCTGAATAAACATCCCTCATTTTTTACCGGCACATACCGCTAAAAAATTGAACCCGTATATCGCCAGTAATACGCTACAAAAGCCGGTGAGAAATGTGCGACTTCAATCTGTCCCAAATCGCTTCCTGCGCCTCTCCGTTTCTTCCGGTCCCTCCCATGAAGCTGTCTTTCTCTGGCTTTCACACTCCCTCCTTCTTCTTTGCCCTCTTCTCCAACAAGGGTCTTACCATCCCCTCGTTCTCCTTCCCCTCTCTCCAGTTCTCTGTCACGCGCGATGAGCTTCTCTTGGGATTCCTCTTTACCTTCGTGACGGCAACCTTCGTGGCCAACATCATCAGCACCCTTCACCACTTCTTTGTTCTCCGGGTGGATACTGAGGCAAAGTCTTCGTCCAAGTCACAGTCCCACATCACTGACGTTGATAACCTCAGTGATGCGCGAAGCACGAGCTCCAATGAGGAGGTTATCACCGTGGAGCCGCTGGATATCCAGATTCTGAAGGCCATTAATGCCTCTAATGGCGGACTCACGTGCAAAGAGATTTACAACTCTCTGCGGGGGGATGAGTACACGGGGACTACGAAGCGCAGCATCAACAGCCGCATTTGGCGTATGGCGGCAAAGGGCGTCCTGGTGAAGAACGCCGAGCTGCCCCCCAGGTGGAGCCGCTCTCTCTTGTAAAAAGGGTTCTGAGGCGCGTTGCTAAACACTATTTTTTATAACCTCTAATGGCTAGCCGTCTAAACTGATAGAGCATATATATACTAACCATGGACGTATGCAGGTTTTGCCTAGAAACAAAAGAGGGTTCTAATGAAGAACTCGTGTCCCCGTGTAAATGCTCTGGTACTATAAAATATCTTCACATGAGTTGCCTTAAAAAATGGGTTTCCAATGAGGAAGAATATATAGATGATAGATTAACATGTAATATGTGTGAAACGCAATACGGTACCGTATTCTTACCAATCCTTGAAGATATTCCAGATAAATTTGGGTGGGCCATGTATATCTTGAACAACGGAATATACATCACTAGTTTACATGAGTTCCTATATGTTATTTACACGAGGCCTAATAGCCTGAATTTTATAATAGAACGTAATATGGTATACGTACACCTATACACACTATTATTATATGCCATACTATTCAGAATATACTTTCGTGTAAACAATATGAAGTTGTATTTGTCAAAATACTTCTGGGGGGCCTGGTGGTGTGTGCCACTCTTACATATATATATACTATTGAGTTGTTATATCACAGGAAACTTCAACCGTGGGTTAATATCCAAGCTCTTTATACATGTATATTGGTTGGAACATATAAGGGCGTTAAAAAAGGTTAATAAGATTATTCTCAAACGGGAATAAACATTAGCGTAGAGTTTTATGCCGTATAAAGTAGTTCACGTCAACATTACATGGCATACAGGCCATTTCGTCCAGGGTGAACCAACCTGCCTCTGAGATTTCACGTGTATCATTCACATAGAGATCCAACTCATTTTGAAGCTCAAAGAAGTAGTACTCTCCTATAGAAAGGCGACGACAATCAAAGTGTATTTCACATGTGAGATCTAATCCTGTTTCTTCAAACGTTTCGCGTTTGGCACACTCTACATACCTCTCGTTAGGATGCCTGTGTCCCTTTGGAAACGACCACTTTCCTGTTTTCACCCCCTTCACAAGGGCATATTTACCGTTACACGACATACAAACTGTCCCGTAAACTTTATCTTTCCATAGTCGGTAACAGTGGAAAGGACGTGGAAACCGAGTGTATTCCTGCATACAACGTAGTAGTGTGTGTGAACGGGGTATAGTATATTATAGTGTAAATTTTATACTGGCGTCGTAAAAATTGAATAGTGTGTATAGTATACAGACCTTAGCTCAATCATGGCGGATACTACCGACGACGTGATGTCAGTCCATAGCTGGAAAAACACTGCGGCGTTCATGCTCATTGAGGACAAGGAGACGCAGATGAAGTACTACAAGCGGATGAACGCGGCCCCTGAAGTTATGCAACTTGTGGACTTGGAGTCTAAGCCCTTTGGGACTGCCTGCGAGAAAATCATCGCAGAAATCTTTCGTATGGGGCCGCGGACTTCAAGCCAAAATGATGGAACATTTAAGGGCAAGAAGATTGAGACAAAGGCCGCGCGCTATTGGTCTGGAAAGGACGATTGTGTGTGGCAGCATCTTGAGCCAGAACACGATTACGAATACGCCATGTTCGCTCTCCTGGACTTTCAGGGTTTCAAACTCTGGGCCATCAAGAAGTCGCTTCTCATGGGAGAAATGCGTGAAAAGGGGATTGTCACTTTCCAAGGGAAGCAGGGTTGGTGGACAAAAAAGTCGGCCATTCTTCCCTACCTGACCCCTATCAAGACGGTGGAAGATCTTGAGGCGTTTGTTCAGTAGGAGGCGGCCCCTTCAACCGTTCCTGTATCAACTTCACATAATCGGCATTCATTTCAATCCCAATAAATGGAAGTCCAATATTTTTAGCGGCGAGACATTCACTTCCAGAACCTGCGAACGGCACAAGAACATATCCATCTTTCGCAGATTGTCTACATGAACGCAAGAGTTTATCACATAGAATCAGGGGCTTTTGTGTAGGATGGTCTACACGCTCATCTATTCCCGCGCCACCTGCGAGTGCAGGAATCTTGATGACATCCCTGGGCAATGCCCCATTCTCATGGGCCTTGTAGCTGGTCTTCTTATCACCCTTTGAGAACCGTCCCTTGGTCGCCTTACGCTCCTTTCCTGCGGCCCCATTTAGAAAGATATCCGTATATGCCTCTCGTACATCATCCCTGTGAAATACCTTATCAGACTTCCACAGAACTATTATACTTTCGTGTGAACGTTGCCAGAAGTTGAGCAAGGGTACATTTTTGTTCGTATAATGCCATACAATCCAGCGACGCTTAATATTCCAGGGGACTTTGGATAGAATAAGGGCGAGTGTTTCACTAAAGCCGTATATAAACATGGTGCCATTGGGCTTCAGGATACGCAAACACTCCTTTATCCACTGTTCGCACCAACCCAAATATTCATCCATTGGCTGTCTATCACTATCATTCCCGAAATCCTTCCCAATATTATAAGGGGGATCGGCAATAATGATTTGCGCAGAATCGGATTCCAGCGTAGGCAGGATTTTCATCGTATCGCCGTGTATTACATCCTGACGTATTGGCCCACTCTCTACAATCACATTCGCCACCTCCTGCCCAAGCATCGCAATAAGGGCGGCCTTTGTCTTACCACTTGTACCACTCAGGCCGCGTTCCTTACACATTGCCTTCAAATCGGCAACGGTTTTCTTAGAATAGTCCATATGTTAAAGATACCTTATATAGCATCGCGGAATCAAATTTTAACTTTGGCAGACACTTTAAAGGTGTGTAACAATACCATATATGAACTATATTATACCAAATCTGAGTTCAGGCCTAGGAAACCGACTATTTCAATACGCCGCCGCACAAGCTTTATCAGAGCAAATAGGGCGACCTATCAAGTTCTGTATGAAGTTCTGCGGAGAATCTCCGCACGGGGATATTATGACTCTATTTCGGATGTTTCCTGGAATAGGTCGCATTGAGACCGTTTCATCAGAAATAATCATCTGTAAAGAGCCCGCGAGGTCATTTTACGAGTTTCAAGAACTTGGCACGGAGTTTCCACCGCACAAAGATATTATTATACAGGGGTTTCGGCAGAGTCCAAGGTACTTTCCAAAAGATATCTCACTTCTTGAACCTATGTGGGAAGTTGCCATTGGAAAGTTGGCCCTGGAAATCATAGAGAATAGTTCGGCCCTCAATACAGAACAGCAGAGAAAAAATACAGTATCCATTCATGTGCGCCTTGGTGATTATAAGAATCTGCCACATCATCAAGAGGACCTTGCCCAGTATTATATAAAGGCCCTTTCGTATGTAAAGCCAGGTTCGCGCCTTCATCTCTTTTCAGATGAACCTGAACTCTGTAGTGATATATTCGCCAGCGCTGCCGAAAAATATGGGCTGTTATTCACCGTTGCCAAAACCCGCTCGGATGTGGAAAGTCTATATGAAATGTCACTATGTAGGGGAGGCAATATAGTAGCAAACTCCACGTTCAGTTGGTGGGGTGCCTGGTACGCACATCAGCACGGTAGTCCATGGGCCACATACCCTTCTAAATGGGGTCAGGGTATGCCTGAACCCACGGACTTATTTCCTGAGTGGGCCACTGTCATTGAAGTGACGTAAAATTGAAGGCTGGTACTATAAGTGGTGTGTTTACATTGTATGCAACCTATACTTCGTCCGTTGTGGCACGACTTTCACTACAAACAACATCAGGAGGTGGGTGTACAATGGATGCTTCGGCGTGAGAAGTTGGGGGATGGTGGCATCCTCTGTGATGAAATGGGCTTGGGAAAAACCATCCAAATGGTCAGCCTCATTAAACACGGTGTGAAAGGGCCGCGAGAGGAAACTCTCCTAGTTGCCCCCGTGGCAGTACTTGGACAGTGGAAATCTGTTCTGAAACGGGCCGGCATGTCTGTATATATACCGGCAAAGTCGGGGGTTTCCTGGATGTTAGAGGGAGCCGCCACCTCACAACTCGCGCCTCGTATCCATGTTATTGGTTATGAAGCCGCGTTGCGCAAAACGTTCCTTGTCAAAGCCTATAGGTGGGCGCGTGTGATTTATGACGAGGCACATCGTCTTGCGAGTAACAACTCTAACGCGAGGCTCGCCTCCGTACTCAAAAGGAAGTATACGTGGCTTCTTACAGCCACGCCCATCATCAACAAGCTGAAAGACTTGCTGAATCTTCTCACCATTGTCGGCGTGGAACTCCCTCGCACAAATGACCTACACACCTTGGAACCCATCATCAAAGAGTACGTTATGGCGCGTACAATGGAACAGTTGCGCCCCACAAATCCGGATATTCCCGCGAAGGCCGATATTCATGTCTGTGACATGGAGTTTCTTACAGAAGATGAACGGGAGTTTTACCAGGGGATGACGGGTCATATTACACGCCGATGGAAGGCGATTGAGGCGGATGGTTCTCCTGGGGCCGCCCTAGAGAAGTTGAAACTCTTCATGCGGCTTCGCCAACTTTCTCTTCATCCACAAGTATACATCGCAGCGAGGAAGTCCGCCCTTAAAGGGCTATATACCCGGCAAGATTGGGAAGGTACGAGTACCAAGTTTGAAGGGATTCGGAATCTAGTAACCAACAATACCATTACGCACAAATGGATCGTCTTCTGTCATTTCCGACTTGAAATGGAAATGCTCTCTAATATTCTCAAAGTTGAGACGAATGTAGATATTGTCCAGCAGTATCACGGCGGCCTTTCTGCCGCACAGAAGCAGGATGTCATTGAGCGCACACTTCTGCCCGTAGCAGAAGGAAAGCAGGAGGTTCTTCTTGTTCAGCTTCAATCCGGTGGTGTTGGTCTCAACCTACAGCACTTTGACAATGTTATCTTTACAGGTCCTTGGTGGACAAACGCACTTATGGAGCAGGCCATTGGACGGGCGGTCCGCATTGGTCAAAAGAAACAGGTAAATGTCTACATTCTCCGTCTGAAAGAAGAGGCCACGCTGAATATTGATGAATACATGCTTCAAAAGGCGAATGAAAAGGGGGATTTGTGTAAAAGGGTACTTAGCCACGCAAATCAAACCGTTTCCCTCTGTAGAGAGTCTAATGCCACCAACAGCAGCCTATAGTGACTTTTTTACATTTACGGTTGTTTCTCTATTCGTGGCGGCCCTTGTAGTAACTATAGGGCTTTATTGGCTTGCCTGTGAAAAGAAGGCAGAAAGGCCCAGCATAGATACATTCCAGAATAAAATGCCTGTTACAGAAGGATTTTATGCTGGTCCTGCGGTAGGGGCAGGTATACCCGACTGTATGAATACATCTGCTGATGCCGCTGCCCTATACGCCCTCTTAGATGCCCCCGTGACTACGGATGATGGCCCCGAAGATCTAAGAGAGATGCGTGTATTACTTGGAAAACTGTCTTGCCTGAAACGCGACTTGCTCAGTACGGCGAAGGTGGTAAATGCTACGCGTTTCCAGCCCTTTTCAACGGCGCATGATTTAGAGCCTGTGGCTGAAACGGCGGCCAGATGTTTCTCTAGAACTATACCCGCACGTGACCTCACACTTTCTCTGAATAAATGGGGGTCGCGTGGAACATTCCTCATAAAACGTCTGTGTACGGCAGAAAACATGGACCAGTCCGTGGAAGAAAAGGCTCTGTTTTTATTCGGAAAGGTAATGAAGGATTTGAATGATGTGGCGCTAGGTGAGTGCTGTAATCAAGGACCCGTCGTGATTGCCGGTGTAGAACAATCCTCTCGCGTCTCTGGATTTATGCCGGCTGTCATCCAAAATCTAAAACAATATACTGGCTATTATTAGAATGGCCAGAAATACTATGCGTAAATCCAAGAGGGGCGGTACAAAGAAGAAGATGCGTGGTGGCTCAACACCTACACGCAATAATACGTCAAAGTTGAGAATAAGAATACCGCCGAGTGAATATAATAGCAACAATAATAATAGTAACGAACGCACGCCCGCGCGCTCGTTATTGGGAAAACTTGTAAATGGTACAAGGAGAATGTATCGTAAGTGCTTTGGCAGGAGATGTAGAAATACGCGCAGTAGTATTGTAGAAAATCTTTAAAAAATTGACAACCAATATCGCGAATATGTGTTTCACACACGTTCACGATGTCTAAAAAGGGTAATGTAACTGTCTACTATCCCTGTAATCCTGAGAGATTCGGCGGACAAACACAGTTTCCCGTCACGTTCATAAAGGGGAAAATATTCATGCGACCTGCCCCCAAACCCTATAAACCCTATACAATCGGTACCCAAGTGGATGAACTCATTCAAGAATGGTACGCAGAGCGTGGCCTCCCAGTACCACCAGAAGAAAATGGACTCGCCGCGAGTATTGACGCCGTAGAGAAAGAAGAACGCGACCGCACTGAACGTCTACACGCAAATACACAGGTGAATACCGCCGTAAAACCTGAGTTTGGTACTCCAGAGTTCTGGGCGTGGGCACGAGCAAAACGCGCCGAAACGAATAAAGAACGCGCTGAAAAGGGGTTACCGCCCCTCCCCACTGCGAAAGAAAAAGCCGCCGCGAAGGCCGCTAAAGCCGCCGCGAAGGCCGCTAAAGCCGCTGCCAAAGCGGCTAAGGTGTGAGAAGCGACACGAATAACATTAGACCAACAATCTGCCAGAAACTACGCGCCGGCTTTACACACGTAAACAGGTCCACTACCACACCATTCCACAGCCACTTGCCAACAAAGCCGAGTATGATTATAACAATGATTACCGCGATTACTACCGAAATGAAATCTACATACGCCTCTCTACGTCTATCCGCCGAGTTCATACCGGAAAATCCCTCTACCGTTGCCTTTGTCACTGCGCCAATCAAACCCATCCTGTATTCTAACATAGGCTACTAGTTTTTTTCATATAGCAAACTCTCACGCGGCTTCGCCCCACGATGCTCATTAATAAACTTAATAGCCTCCGCTGCAGCCGTCTCCGACTTCAAATGTGTTGATAGCATTCCCGATAACACTTTCGGGTTCAACGGCGTCTTCGTGGTCTGCTTACGATAGAGTAGCCGACCACCTGACCCCTTCAAATCCAAGGCACCGATATTATGCTTCTTCATAATCCGGAGAATCATCTCCTCCATCGCCTTCTTCCGCTTACTCTTTTCACGAGCCTGTGCACTCAACTCGGACACCTCCGCCTCCAACTCACGCCATGTAACAATAATCTGCCGAAGATTCTGGAGTTCCTGCTGCTCCGAAAGCGCATCCACAATCGCCGTACCTTCTCCGCCATCTGCCCCCACCTCCACCTCTTTAGAAATATGTAACGGTGTCGTTGACATTTTGCTAGATAGTATTGTTGAATATGTTTTAAGTTGTTTCAATCGGCTTCATCATAGAATAATACGCATTTATACGCCCCTGTCGCAGATAAGAAGTATCTATCTTATCTATATCGTGCTTTGACACATTGGACGTGAGAATCAATATAATATTCTTATGAAAGACCATATCATCCAGGAAAGAGTTGAACGTTATTTTATTATGTACTGATGTACATACATTCTTATGCTTCTGTACAGTCCCATTCGTTATAGAATCAATCATGATGTTCACCTCCTCTAATACTATGACTAAAGGGCCTCGTTCATCATCGTCCCCCTGCGTTTTGAATTCAATATCATTCAATAGGGAAGTAAATGTATCACCAGGGTCTGTTGGATTAAAATCGTGGCAATAGGAGCCCTTCAACTCCTTTGCTAGAAGTAAGCCGACTGTACTCTTTCCCGAACCAGTTATACCATGTATAAAGGCAGTCAACCGTTTCTTTTGCTTGTATCTAAATATCATATCCTCTATAATATGCGATTGGTCGCCTATCGCAAAAATATTGGATAGGTCAATGCTAAAGGCGCGATAATAAAAGGATGTATACCCACCCTTGCGATTCCATATACTCACTTCTGACTTGTTCATATACTTCTCGTGTATAGAAGGTAACATAATACCGTTGTCTAAAGATAATGTAACGGATTGCGGGGAACTTCTATCCATCAACTCTGTAAATCGCTTCGCAGAGGCAATAATAAAGATTTCGGTACCTGTATCCGTGGATTGATTCTCAATATAATATCCATAACACCATCTACCAATAAATGTCCCTCCAGGGCGAAGTTTCCCATACTCAAAAATGGAACTCGTAGAATATGTTTCTTCCTTCAAGATTTTCAATAGATTCTTTATACGCTCCCTATCATTCTTTATAGAATAGGACGACACACCACATAACTTTAATAGAATACAGGGTATAATCCACAAGAAGTTCAGTTGACTCATAAATCCTAGACCTATGGCGGTACTTAATATGGATATAATATTGGTCAGTACCATCGTTAATATATAATATAAGAAAAATACTTAGGTACCGTTACGGTACCTTCAACGAATAAAATTATATGTAAGCGTGTATACGGAGCTGTATACACATGAACACCGAAAATAACAAAAGGGTAGACGAGGGCACACGATTTCTAGCCACACTATGGTTAGAAATCGCCACACGTATTGTGGAACTCGCTATAGACACGTATACACTTACACAAGAACAGGCCACCGCCCTACGCAATGCCTTTCTTCGCCGTGTTCAATATACCGTAGATATTAACTAAAATACAGTTTCACTCTTTCTTTAATGCGCCCACGACATATGAAACATTCGTTATGCTGCTTGCGCATGCAACCCTGGCAGAATGTATGCCCACATGGAACTAAGGTAAAGGCAACTGAATCTTGAATACAAATAGAACACATAGGTTCATTTTGTGAAGAACAAAATGTCCTTGACATGTTTATAATATCCTTTAACATCGCAAACCTACGATAGGCACTTATTAATGTATTATACTCCCCTTCTATATCATTTTTTTCGTATATTTGTTTCAAATATTCTTCCGTCGCTAATAAAAGCGGTTCATACTTCTCATTTACATCAATCTCAAACAGGCTTGATATCTTACCTTGTACTTTATCCAAGTTGTCTAACTTCACCTTTAAAGAGGCTTGGGCAGTGAATATGGCTTCACCCGCCTCCCTGTAAAGGTCGTATAGGGCACGAGTATGTAGGGCATAGTTATTCAGATGATTCTCTCCGTTCAGACTCAATAGGGCCGCGTTTAGTTCCTCATAGACATTCTCCCCAGAAATATCTACAACAATATCGCGTACACTCGCGTGATTTGGTGTAACTTGCGGGTTGCCGAATTTGCGTATAAGCAGTTCGCCAGGCCCCAGTATAGGATGATTGGGTAAAGCTATGTTTAAAAATCCCAGCAAGTCGTTGTTTTTCTTTGACATAAACTCGCGAAAACGCTTTTTCCAACCTGTAGGCAATGACACATCCGCCATTGATTTTTTGCGTATTTCATCCATTTGTTTCGTCATAATGGCGTTGATAGCCCCCGAATATGGTGCGGCCAATCCATTACCGCCTATATCAAACATTACAGAGGCGGGTACTGTCTCGTTCGCATCACCAAAACTAGCAGGAGCGTATCCAACCGATGTCTGGTCTATACCTGTATAATCTTGGTCGTACGACATATCCTATATTGTGGTCACATTAGTATGTCATGATTAAAACGCAAGAAAGACCCTTATAGAGTATCTAAATCAATGTCCTTTTCTTCCCGGGCTTCCTCCTTTTGCACTACCGTGGTGAGCCCCTTTTCATGAACAGATTCGTCGCCAGAAACACTAGAGTTTTCAAAATCAAATCCATCATCTAGCTCAGCCGGTAAAATAGAAGAACCGGATAAATCTACCCCAAGGTGCCCAAGTTGAATCGCACCACCCGTCTCCAACTTCTGGAATAGATTCGGGTTAATACCCGCCTGTTTCTTCAAATAAGAATACTGCTCGGCAGGATACTTGCCCACTACATCTCCACGGTCAACCTTCTTCTTTTCCTTATCCGTAGCAGACTCAATAAATACTCGCAAACTAATAATCACAATATCACCGGGCTCAACGTATACTCGCCCTTTCATCGCGCCGCATATATGACATATCCTCACCACCCCGTCATTACAATAGCAGAGCACGTTGCGATTTCCTAGGAGACGCACTATACGAGCAGGCATTTGTCCCTCCAATATTTCCACAAAGACGGCCTCTCTATAGCCTTGTGAAGACACCTTCTTCATCTTTTTAAAACCTTTTCCGCCCTTCTTATTCACCGGCATTATAGTATAATATGTAAAAAACTTTAGATGGCCGGTTGTTCCTCAATAGGTGTGTCATTGGAACTTCTAGTAGTGATTACACTATCAACATTATCTACGCGGTCCACTATGACCGTACGTTCATCTTCAGGTACATAGGGGCCACCGCCCCTGGCAGCCCGCCGTGTAACTCTTCTACGACGCAGACTTCTTCTGGAGGAACGTTTAGAACGACGAGTTCTAGAAGGACGCCGGCTCATATCTACTTCTTAGCGCCTTTTTTACCCCCCGTGAATATAAGATTACGCCCCATTTTATCTGCGATTTTTTGGAGTTTCTTCTTATTCTCCGTGAGTTCTTTCTGTTCCCTTCGTCCCTTTTCCTGGCAAATCATCGGTTTCACTCCAAAGGATGTCAAGGCTGCGCGAAGTGCCTCTTCTGTCTCCGGAACCTCCATTATCGTACGTTCAGGGTCTTTCGGAAGAGGTACACCCGTAATAGGAGTACACGTTTCAATCTGATACTCCGCCAATAGAGAAGGTGCTACAAGTTGTTCTACAAACTGGGGCTCCCTGTAGAGCATCCCCGTCGTCTGTGTACAAGTGGCTGGAGAATGGCCATACGTGGCACACAGGCCACAGTAATACGCCTTCTTAAGAGGGCAACTGGAAGCCAAATGAGGCTTCGTGAGACTTCCCAGAATAGGGTAACACTCCGTACACTTTTTCATTTAAAAGTCGCGGGTTGTTATAGGATTAAATGAGTGCCACCGACATCAATTTTTTTTTCAGTTTACGTGAACAAATCAAGATATATCATTGGCAGACACACATGTTTTCAAGACACAAGGCAACGGATGATGTGATATCTGCCCTAGATGAATCTATTGATAACTATGTGGAGATATATATGGGGAAGTACGGCCGTCCGAAGATGACTTCTTCTACGAACACGGTGCGCGTGAAGAATATGAGCGAATCCACCGCCACCGCCTTTATAAAGGCGGGAATCAAATATTTGGAAGGGCCGCTTGTAAAACGTTTAAAACCGACCGATACAGATTTAGTGAATATTCGCGATGAAATGCTGGGGGAACTCAATAAGTTACTATATCTATACACGTTACGCGGATAAATCTTCGTATATACCGTGAAATACCGAAAGTGAATCGGTATTTCAAGTTACGTATCTTAGACCGGTGGGCATTTCAAACCGGCACTAAAAGTAAGAGAGAATGGGAAAGCATCATACAGAAGACTATAAGTTATCTGCCGTCAAGTATGCTTTACCAACAGATAATCAGGTAGAAACCTGTGAAGTATTTTATTGTAAAAGGTCGTCCCTTCAAGATTGGCTAAAACTATAAGAAGAAACAAGTTCTCCAGTTAGAGCACTCAATTATACTCTGAAAAAGTGCCGGTTTGAAATGCCCGCCTTTCTAAGTTTTTAAAAAAATTATAAATTATACGTAGATGCCTACAAGTGATACTTCACAAACAACAAGAGCTTTACAGATAAGAGGCAAAACGCTTCTTAATTTTCACAATGAGAATCCATATAAACAAATTAGTGGCCCCTTAGGGATTACACCAGCAAGTGTTTTAACCGAAATAAAAATATATCAAGGTCCGTGTTGTATAACCAGTACGAACATAATTAATAGTACAAATAACAATCCTATAACAGTAATATTTACGACACCAGGAGCGACTTCATTTACAGTCCCATTGGGTGTTACAAGTATTACTGTAATAGCAATTGGTGGCGGTGGTGCAGCGGCAAAATCAAATGCAATAGGTGGTACAGGTGCTAAGGTCACTGCAATACTAACAGTTAATCCTGGAGATATTTTGCCAATTTTTATCGGAGGCGGTGGATATAATAGTGTTTCACCCGGTGCAGCAGGACAAATTGGTGGTGCAGGTGGTGGGGGTGCAACTCATATAAATGTTTTAACTAGCAATAGAATCGTTGCTGGTGGTGGCGGAGGTGGTGGCGACGGTCAAGGCGGTGGTAGCG
>Ga0214923_10005514_pt1 | contig 14683 bp, 9 predicted proteins | sample LL1510_MetaG_FD_177993 | JGI IMG/M metagenome (GOLD analysis project Ga0214923, IMG submission 177993) | Freshwater microbial communities from Lake Lanier, Atlanta, Georgia, United States - LL-1510 | ecosystem: Environmental > Aquatic > Freshwater > Lake | place: USA: Georgia | collected 2015-10-15 | reverse complement strand
AGGAAATTACCCTTAAGTTCTTTGGTGAACAGCCCGAACGGTATAAGGTATATGACGCTCAAGGCCGTTTGGTTTTGGCAGGCAAGGTAGATGCGATGACAACCCAACTTAGGATCCGTGAATTAGGTCGTGGGGTGTATCAGGTACAGTTAGGATTTAGCGGTGGCAAAACGTCGAGCAAGACCTTTGTGAAAATGGATTAGATGCTAAAGTAGGTTCTGAAGAAGCCTTGTTGGAACGCAATCGCTTGCAAATTTTAAAAAGTAAAGGCCTTGTTATTATTATAACGATGCTAAATTCCAAGGGAAGATATTTTGGAAATAGTTGGGCCATTATGGGTTTTTCTTTTCGACTTTCGTGAAAATTAATTGATTGAATAGCATAAATCGTGAAAAAATCTTCTAAGTTTGTTGTGGTGAATTCTAAAATTTCCAACAGTCGGTTAACGATTTCATTAACATGGGTTATGTTAATGGGCTATGTAACCTTTTTTTCACAATCTATTTGCCAAACGAAAAGGGAAATTTTGATTTACCAAGGCCGTCAAGAAAGAAGTCAGATTGATAGCTGGGACTTTTTAAACCCAGCGGATGGGCAACAACTCATCATAACATCGAATGAATTTGTATCGCTACCTGGATTTTATCAAGGAATTCCAATCGACCAACTCGAAAATCACCGCGGAGTGAACTTGGAGGTTGATTTTCTTTACATATATCGTCTTTACGCTGAAAGTGTTTTTTTTAGCGGACAAGCTGGTTGGGTGGTCACGTCCATCAATTTGAAAGGAACGCCAGTTTCATCCCAAAAGTTCATTTTACCTAAAATCGGAAAAGTTATCGATCCTGATGGGTATGTTAATGTGCGTTCCCAAATGGACGTTAAGTCTTCAATTGTTGGAAAATTGGAGTCTATTGAAAAAGAAATAGAAGATTTTCACTTTTTTACATGTTCTTATCCCAATTGGTTGCGGGTGGATGTGGAATATTAAGGCCAAATTTTAAAAGGATATGTGCATAAATCTAGAATTAAAATTTTACATTAATTTCGAATAATTCATCCCAATGACTCACCACAAGTTTCTCAAAATTCAAGGCTTAATCGCTCTTTTATCGTGTTTGCTAATTGGCTGCAAGAGCAGTGAACAGAAAAAAGCCTTGGCGCCTAAAGCGAATGTGAACCAACTGGATCCAAATTCTTTGGTGGTTGATTTGGAAGGCAGCAACAACCTAGCGGTAAATTTTAAAGTAGATTTTCCGGCAAAAGATAAAGAAACCTATTGTTTTACCATGAAGATGAAGGAGCTCGGTGATGGAATACCTGCGATCGATACAACCTGGTGTACAAAAGAGTTAAGTAAAGGCTACACGGTTTTTCTAAAACGCTTATACAATGTTCCTTTTGAATCTTCTCAAAATGCCACCTATGCATACAAAGACGATGATTTTATGTTGGTGAAAGAAATACAAGGCACCGAAATCGATACGGCAAAATTGCGCCTTGTTCTCCAAAGCAGTTTGAAGGGTAACTTAATAAAATTAAATCTTTTAAAGGAAGATTTGTATGTTAAACCTAAAGTTAATGCTTCTTCTCAAGAATTACTTGAAGCAAAAAGTAAATTAGATGCCTGTTTAAATACAAAAATCGTATTGAAACACGATGGTTCCTCTTTCGAACTGGATAAAAGTGATTTTGCGACATGGCTTGGGCTAAATGATAAACTAAAAGTGGATGTCGATCGGGTTAGCGTCCAAACGTTTGTGCAGAAAATTGCTTCTAAAATTGAAAAACCATATTCGGAACTTTTAGAAGAATATATGACCTCAGGCACCATTGATTCAACCGCTGAGATTACGTTCCCTAGAATGAATATCGATAAAGAAGTGGATGAGATTATTCGTCAAATATCTAGTGGTAAAAGTACCAGTCGGGAAATGGTCTTTGTGGCAAGAGGCCTTCCCCAAGGGGTCCGAAAGGGATTCAAGGATTTCGTTGAGGTGAGCATCACAGAACAGAAATTATGGCTTTTCAAAGAAGGTCACCTCATCCTAGAAACCGATGTAGTTACAGGAAACGAAAGGTTGAAAAGAACAACGCCTACCGGCGACTTCAAGGTATATGCTAAACAGCAAAACCGCACCCTACGTGGCCCAGGCTATTCTTCCTTCGTAAAATTTTGGATGCCTTTTTTCCAAGGCTATGGTTTGCACGATGCCAATTGGAGAAGCCGCTTTGGGGCATCCATTTATCAATCAAGAGGTTCTCACGGATGCATTAATATCCCTCCTAAAGTCGCTTCTGTAGTTTTTCAAAATGTAGCAGTAGGAACACCAGTTATTATTAGATAAACGTCCTTCTTTTACGATAAATCGTTTACTTGGATGCAAAGTCTTTGAGTCCAGCTTCCAACCAGGATTGGAAGTCCTTTGTGGTTCCGTTGTGCTCGTAATCTGCCGAGCCATTGCTTAAATCTTGGTCGTTTTTACCAATCATTCTATAATAAGGTTGGGTATTGCTTTTGTATCTTTTGGCTTGCAGGAGGCTCCACTTGTGGCCTACTTGCGTAACGTTCATCGTTTTTCCTGGTGCATATTCAAAAACCCCTTGATCGGATTTGGGAAGCTCAGTTTTTTCGTCTACGTAAAGCGATACAATCACCATTTTTTCCCTCAGGATTTCGATGATTCCAGGTTCACCCCAAACTTTTTCCTCCATCTTGCGGCAATTAACACAGGCATGACCTGTAAAATCTACGAACAGCGGTTTATTTACTTTTTCTGCATAGGCTTTTGCTTTATCGAAATCATGAAATACTTGCAAGTTTTGGGGACCTAAATGCATATCTGGGTTTTCTGCATGCTGTACATTGTCTTTAGATCCTCCAAAGCCTTGCGGCGCTTCACTGTAGGCAAGGGGAGGAGGGAATCCGCTGATCAGTTTCAAGGGCGCTCCCCACAATCCGGGAATCAAATAAATCACGAACATTAACACGGTAGTGCCTAGCAATGTTCTTCCTACGGAAAGTTTTTCGATAGGGTTATCGTGTGGTAAACGAACAAAACCTAACAAATAAAGGGAAAGAACCAGAAAAATACCGATCCAAATGGCGAGAAAAACCTCTCGCTCTAGGTAATGACCTTGTATAACTAGGTCGGCGTTGGACAAGAACTTGAAAGCTAAAGCAAGCTCTAAAAAGCCAAGCACCACTTTTACTGTATTCAACCATCCTCCTGATTTGGGAAGGGAATTCATCCATCCTGGAAACGCAGCGAACAAGGTAAAAGGTAGGGCTAGGGCCATGGAGAATCCAAACATGCCTACAAATGGCGCCATTCCACCGATGGTGGCAGACTCTACCAACAAAGTGCCCACAATGGGTCCAGTGCAAGAGAAAGAAACCAAAGCGAGGGCGAGAGCCATAAAGAAAATCCCCAATAATCCTCCCTTGTAAGAAGCATCGTTGGCTTTGTTGAGCCAAGAATTGGGCAAGGTAATTTCAAAGGCTCCCATGAATGAAATGGCAAAAACAACGAGCAGTAGAAAGAAAATCAGGTTAAACCATACATTGGTAGATAGTTCATTCAGGGCGGAAGGACCAAAAATGGCGGTAATGACCGTTCCGAGCAGCACGTAAATGATGATAATTGAAATTCCATACAATAAGGCGTTACGAATCCCCGCAGCTTTAGATTGGCTTTGTTTGGTGAAAAAAGAAACGGTCATTGGGATCATGGGAAAGACGCAAGGTGTGAGCAAGGCAGCGAATCCACTTATAAACGAAAGTATAAAGATGAATAAAAGGGATTTACCCTTTTTTTCATGTTCCTTTTTCTCGGAAATTACCTTGACGCTGTTCTTTTTCACAACGGTTGAGGTTTTGGCTGTGTCCACCATTTCCTGTACGCTGCTCGAATCTTCTTCATGGGCTAGGGTGAAGGCTTTTACCGTCAGTTCAAACGGATATTCGCGGGGTAATAGGCATTTTCCGGCTTCATCGCAAACTTGGAACGAAAATGCTCCTTTTACCTTTACGTCTTTTGGGGAATTAATTTTAAAAGCTCTTCGTAGGATAACCTTTCCCTTATGGTGACTTTGGAGGTCCCCCAGATCTTTATCCACGTATTGATGGGGTTTGGGCTCGGTAAGTTTTCCGGGCGTAATCCCATTAATTGGTTTAATGATCAAATCCGTCGGAATAGCATAGGAACCCTTGGGGAGTCTGTGCGAATTGATATGCCAGCCCGGAATTATTTCTACCGTTGCAACGATCGATCCTTCTCCATCTTGCTGATCAACACTGAATTTTACCTTCACCACATCTTCATGGTTGATCATTTGGGCATGGAGCCGAACAAAACTCAAGGATAAAAGTGAAATAAACAACAGAAATGACTTCATATTTTTTTTAAGGATTTACGGGAATAGTGAGTATAACATCCATGGGAGGTAAGCATTGCATTTCATTGCAAATCATATAGTTTAAGGCGGCTTGTATTGCGGTCATTTTTTTCTCAATTTTTATCTTCTGTTCAATCCGAACCGCGTTTTTCCAAATATAAACGGTTCCACCAAAGTTCTCATCATTGTGCGCTTCTGGTTCTGTTAAAAATTCTAAACGTCCAACTTCTTTGAACGACTTGTTTTTTTCCAGCGTGACCGTTAAAGGAATGGGGCCGAGGCTTCCATCGGTTTTAGGAGAATATAGATGCCAGTCGGGGTCTATGGTTCCAAGAATGTTAATTGTATGTTTTGCCGCATCGTACCTTCCAGACCATTGCACATGATTTTGAGACCAATGCCGGGTATAAAAAAGGAGAACACAAACACCAATTAAAGACAATTTTAGCATTGAGCTCATCGCCCAAAACTAAAAAATAATTTCGACAATTCTTGAGATAGGAATTCTGACACCACCTTTTAGAAGAATATATCGCTCCAAAGCGGCCCAAACGGTGGTGTGTACCATTTTAAGCCCTTCGTCGTCACAAAAAACAATTTGAACCTTTGTCCGATAATTGTTTCCCAAAGCGGTGGCACATTCGAGCTGTTTTCTTAATTCTTGTTTCTGAAAGATGAACGGTTTTTTCTTGAAATCGCAGTAAGGAACAATTTCCTTTGGAATGGTTTGTAATTCTATGAACATGAAATAAGGTTTAGGTGCCATTAATGTAACAATAAAAGTTTAAAAATCAAATTTTTATGTAAAAAAAATAAAAAGGGGGCTTGTCACCACTGCAATCTGGCGTCTGCCGCAACGCTTTGGTCTGCAAAAGATCCTTCATCGAAGTATAAACTTCCGGTAATAGCCACCATTGCACCATTGTCTGTGCAATATTTGGGATGGGCAAGATGGACTGAAATATCGGGCTGTGCTTCTTGCCATGCAAACAATTTTTTGCGCAAGCCACTGTTTACCGAGACGCCACCACTCACCGCAATATGTTTAATCCCCGTTGCTTGCTGTGCTTTTTTGAGTTTATCCATTAAAATACTCGAAATACTTTCTTGAATTGAAGCACATAAATCGTTTCGATTTTGAGCGATAAAATCTGGATTTTCTTTTGTTGCCGCTTGAAGCGTATATAATACCGATGTTTTTAATCCGCTGAAACTAAAATCCAACCCTTTGATTTTGGGCTTGGAAAATAAAAAAGCATGAGGATTCCCATTTTTTGAATGCGCATCGATTAGGGGTCCTCCAGGATAGGAAAACCCAAGCATTTTGGCCGTTTTGTCAAAGGCCTCTCCCGCGGCATCATCGATCGTTTTTCCGATAATTTCCATTTCCAAAGCACTATGCACAACAACAAGTTGCGTATGGCCCCCGCTAACCGTTAGGCATAAATACGGAAAGGAAGGAGCGACCATGCCTTCTTCTTCAATAAAATGACTTAAAATGTGTGCTTTCATGTGATGCACTGCAATCATAGGTTTATGTAGGGCAAGGGCTAATCCCTTTGCAAATGAGGTGCCTACGACCAAAGAAACTTGAAGACCTGGTCCCACTGTAAAGGCAATGGCGTCTAAGTCGTTCAATTGAATTTGCGCTTTGTCCAAAGCCATATCTACGATGCGCACCATATTTTCCATGTGGGCCCGACCCGCCAACTCAGGTACCACGCCACCATGGCTGGCATGAATTAGTTGTGTATTTGTTATATTGGATAGGATTTTTCTTCCAGAAATAATGGCCGCAGCGGTGTCGTCGCAGGAGGATTCAATACCTAGAATCAGGGCTTTTTTCAATGCAATACTTATCTTTGTGATGCATGCCAAAAATAATTAAAATTTTCCTCAAGGGCGGTGGAATCATTCTGGAGACCATGTTGATCCTTTTTATTTTGATGGCTTTTTTGATTAGGAATAGTAAATTTCAGACATACGTCGCCCAACAAGCCTCCGGGTATTTTTCTAAGGAGTGGAAGACGAAAGTCAGCATAGATAAAGTGGATATTTCTTTTTTTGACAATATCTACCTCGAAGGGGTCCTGCTCAACGACCAAAAGGGTAAAAAAATGATTGCCGTGAAATCTTTAGAAGTAAGTATCGAAGATTTTGGCTTTTCGCATTTGTCAATACGGCAAATCACATTAAATGGAGGAGAAGTATGGATTTATAAGGAAAAAACCAAGGGAGTAATGAACTTCGAATTTCTAGCAACTTATTTTTCCTCTGACGACAAGACCACCAAAAGCAAGCCGTTTACACTTCAATTAAAAGCATTAAAATTGATCAATACGGCATTCAGATACGATGATTTTAGGATTGCACCAAGTTCATACGGCCTCGATCCTAATCATGTTTATTTACAAAACCTGCATTTAAGTTTGTCGAAATTTAAGTTCGGAGGACCGATGATTTCATGCCATATTGACGATCTCAAAATGAAAGATATTTCAGGAACGCAGATTACCCATTTAAGGACGTACCTAACGATGGACGATCTTTCGCTAAAGCTGTCCAATTTTAAGCTTTGCCTTACGAATAGTGAAATTAACGCGAAAATACTCCAGTATACATTTAAACGTCAGGAAGATAAAAATGATTTTATAAATAAGGCTCAATTACTTTGTGAAATAACTGACAGTAAAATAGACTTTAAAGAACTTTCCTATTTGGTACCAGAACTTCAAGGAATGAACGAAGTAGTTCGATTAAAAGCAACGATTACGGATAATATAAAACGGCTTAAAATAAGCAACCTTGATCTAAAAATCAAAGAAAATACAAGCATTAAGGCCAACCTTGAATTAATCGACTTTTCCGATTGGTCCGCTTTTCCTTTTAAACAGGAAATTTTGGAGGCGAGGATCGATATGAATGAGATCAATTCCGTGCTTATGCCAGGTGGAAGAACATTGAATTTAGGTCGCGAATGGGTCGAAATGGGCACCATTTATCTCTCTAAATTGAACATCGCGCAACGGGATCGGAAATTGGATATTGCCCCATTTGGCTTGAATACGAACTATGGTCGCTTAGCAATGAATGCGCCTTTGTCCGTTGCGTTTCTGGACGATGGACTTAGCGTTTTAAACACCTTAAATATAACCAACGTTTTGAACCTAAATGAATTAGACCTGGGGAAGTTGCTTAAAAACCCCAATTTCGGAAAGGTAAATGGGGTTTTGGCCGTTCATGAATTCAAGATAAATAAGGCAGGGATAACCATTAAGGGTGGTAGTGGAGAAGTAAATTCCGCCATGATTTATGGGCATGATTACAAGAATTTGAAAATCCATGACTTGAATATAAAAAACAACCATGGGGAAATTGACGTCATCCTAAAAGATCCCAACGCTGATATCGAACTCTCAGGTACTTTCGATATTTCTGGAAAGCCAAACCTGAACCTTCAAATGAAGACGCAAAATTTCAACCCTATGGCATTAGGATTCACCAAGAATGAAGGTAAATTTTCAGGAGATATCGAAATCAAATCGTCCGGCACTTCTTTCGATGCATTCACTGCGAACCTTAATGCAAAGAAATTAATCTACACCCTTCCTTCACAGGATAAAGAAATGAATGTAACCATGTCCAACGTTACCCTTACGCATTCGAAAGGAAAAGATGAATTGTCGGTAAAAAGTTCCTTTGTAGACGCCGAAATATCTGGTAAAGTGGACTTTGAAACCTTGGCGAACGAGGTGCTTTACAGTTGCTCTAGACCGCTACCAGCCTTGCTAAACTTTCCCAAACCCAATTCTAGGAATTCAAAAAACAACCTCGAAGCAAAAATTGTTATTCATGATCCCGAACCATTTACCAAGTTCATTATGCCAAGCCTAATTATGGCTCCAGAAACGCAAATAACCCTGATCTTTAATGCACAAAAAGAGCTTCTTGGACTTGATGTGTCGTCCGATCAAATTAAATACGATAGCCTCGTATTTGATAACTTGAGATTAACCCAAGGTGTAATGAATGATTCTATTGTAGCTAATTTGATTATTGGCAATTTTAAGTTGTCCGATTCTCTGCAATTCCAAAACATACGTTTCTTCTCAAGAGGTAATAATGACGTCATCGCATCAAATTTAGGATGGAACATGGGAAATAAAAACGATACCCATATAAATTGGTCGACCTCAATCTTATCCAGTTCATTATATCATCTTGTTTTTAGTGAATCCAATATCAACATCAACGATTCGAGATGGACGATCGGAAAAGGAGGTGCGATACAAGTAAACGGGGACACCTACGCCACGAATAGTTTCAAAATTGTAAATGACAAGTATCAGCAAGAAATCTGTCTTGACGGAAAATTGTCCTCGGCAAAAGAAGATAGTTTACAAGTTTCTCTGTTCAATATCAATGTAATGGATTTAACGAAGTTGCTCGGGGTAGAGGAGGAATTATCTGGAAATATCAATGGTTACTTTGCCTTGCACAATCCTTATGAGGCTTTAACTGTGACAAGTTCTTTAACTTTGTCTAACTTCCGGTTTAACCACCAAGAAATAGGTGATATTAATTTATTTTCCACGTACAATGATCAGCTTTCTGCTGTTGTATTAAAAGGAGGGTTAAAATTTAGAGGCAAAAGTTCCATTGGTTTAGGCGGGACGTATAAATTAAAAGAGGTAGATAATAATTTAGAATTGAGCTTGTTATTCGATAATTCCGATATTTCCTTTCTCAATGGATTTATAGACCCACAGGTTGTTTCTAATATAGAGGGCAATGTGAAAGGCGCCATTATGGTATTGGGTAATTTGCAAAAACCGAGGCTAAATGGTTTTTTAATGATGAATCATGCCAGTGCGGATTTTAATATGCTTGGATGTACATATTCCTTGGATGGAAAAATTATTGTGACAGAATCCAGTTTTTCTACGAATAAACCGATTTTGTGTAAAGATATTGATGGCAATAATGCTCGTCTATTGCTTTCAGTTTTACATGAAAATTTTCGCAATATAAACTATGAAATTAATCTGGATTTTGAGAATAATAAGCAAGATTCAGATGTATCCTCAGCAAATAGCAACAAGTTTATGGTGCTAAATACAAAATATAAAGAAGGTGAACCTTATTACGGAAAAGCTTATGCACAGGGTCATGCTCAAATTATTGGGACAGATAGTAAGGCAAAAATTTTAGTGGATTTGACCACGAAAAAAGGAAGCAAAGTTGTGTTTCCGATGTTCGGTACAAGCGAATTGGAAAACGAATCAATCATCAATTTTATTTCAAAAGAAAAGAAAGATGAAGAAACGCCCACGAAAATAAATTATTCAGGGGTAGATCTTAAAATTGGCTTTCATGTTACGCCCGATGCTGACATTCGAATTGTTTTCAATGAACAAACTCAAGATGAAATTAAAGCTAAAACCCAAGGAAACCTCAATCTTACTTTGGATGCATATAATCAATTAAATTTAACGGGGGCCCTGAAATTACTACCCGGAAGTATTTATAACTTCACCCTTGGACCCGCAAAAAAACCATTTGAAATAGTGAGTGGAACCATCCTTTGGAATGGAAATGTGGAACATGCTGATTTAGATGTGTTAACGTCGTATACAATCAAAAATGCTAATATGTTGGAATTGATCCCCGGCCAGAATAACGATGCCTTGGTTCGACAAAAAACCCAATGTTTGATCCTGCTTAAAGGGGATCTCAGCAATCCTCAACTATCGTTTAAAATTGATGTGCCCCTTGCCCCAGAAGAAGGAAAAGCATTGATTAGTCGAATCAATGCTGATGAAGCTGAATTGAATAAACAATTTTTCTCTTTAATGATTTTTAATAAATTTCAACCCTTAAACGGCACACTATCCGCCAACGAATCTGCTGCGCTCGATCTTGTGGAAAGCCAAATTAATGCCGCGCTTTCCCAACTATCCAAGAGCTATCAAGTTAAAATGGATATCGGCACTACCAATGTATCCACGTCCGTTCAAAAAGCATTTTTAAATGACCGCTTGATTATTTCAGGTAGTTTTGGAGTTAACAACAATCTTCAAGGTGCATCCACCGGGGGGCTCACAGGAGATGTAAGTATGGAATATTTGGTCAATCCTTCAGGAACCTTCAGGGTTAATGCCTTCAATCGTTCTAATGGAAATACTGTAAAAGAAAATACTGGACCCTTTACCCAAGGAGCGGGCTTGTCATATCATGAAGATTTCAATAATAAAAAAGATTTTATGTTGATGCAAACGTTTTTTGATTTGTTTAGGAAGAAGGAAAACAAAGTGGTACAGTTTACCAAGAAAAAGCAAAAAACAAAAGTTCCGACTTTAACTGATCAACCCATAGAAAGAAAAGAAGAAAATGAATAAAGTACTCATAGCAAACCGAGGTGAGATGGCAAGAAGAGTGCTTCGCACCCTAAAAAAAATGGATATAAAAAGTGTCTCGGTATATAGCGATGCTGATCGCTTCGCTCCGCATGTTCTTGAAGCCGATGAATCCGTGTACATAGGCGCTAGCCCCTCCTCCGATTCCTATTTGAGGCAAGATGTAATTATTGAAGCGTGTCTTGCCCTTGGGGTTGATGGCGTTCATCCTGGATACGGGTTTCTCTCAGAAAATGCCGAATTCGCTAGAAAATTGCAAAACGCCGGTATTACTTTGATAGGACCTTCGCCCGAATCCATGGAAATTATGGGGGATAAATTACGTGCCAAGCAAGCCGTAAAAGGATTTGGCGTGCCCTTGGTGCCCGGCATTGATGAAGCGATTCAAAACGTGTTAGAGGGTAAGGAAATCGCAAAGCAAATTGGCTACCCCGTGCTCATCAAAGCTTCTGCTGGAGGTGGAGGTAAAGGAATGCGCCTGGTGGAACGTGTAGCCGATTTTGAAGAACAAATGCAAGCCGCTCAATCGGAAGCAAAATCCTCCTTCGGAAACGATGCCGTGTTCATTGAAAAGTTTGTGACAAAACCCCGGCATATTGAAATTCAAGTTTTTGCCGATAACCATGGAAACGCAGTGCATCTTTTTGAAAGGGAATGCTCAGTACAACGACGGCACCAAAAGGTGATTGAAGAAGCGCCGAGCGCCGTGGTGAGCCCAGAATTGCGTGAAAAAATGGGAAAAGCGGCACTTCAAGTGGTCCGCGCATGCCAGTACACAGGAGCAGGTACCGTAGAGTTTCTTGTGGATGCGGACATGAATTTTTATTTCTTGGAAATGAACACACGCCTTCAGGTCGAACACCCAGTGACAGAAGAAATTACGGGTACCGACTTAGTAGAATGGCAAATTCGCGTCGCCCGTGGCGAAACCTTACCGAAATCACAGGAAGAATTGGAAATCCATGGTCACGCCATCGAAGTCCGTGTATATGCCGAAGATACCTTGCGCGGGTTTGTACCCGACATCGGCACATTGCACCGTTATCGTGTTCCTGCCGGACGTTCTGTTCGCGTAGATGATGCCTATCTGGAAGGCATGGATATACCCATTTATTACGACCCCATGATTGCCAAGTTGGTAGTATGGGGAAAAACCCGAGAGGATGCAATTCGCCGCTGCCTTGAAGCCATTGACGAATACCAGATTTCTGGGGTGAAAACCACCTTGGATTTTGGGAAATTCGTACTTAAACACGAAGCGTTCACCTCTGGAAATTTTGATACCAATTTTGTGAAACATTATTTCAACGACCCCTCGGTAGTGTATTCCGCCATGGAAGAGGAACACAGGGTCTTAACCTTCAGCATTGATAAGATATGGAATGACATAAGGTTATTCAAGGAAAATGAATATTCTTCCAGGGAAATAACAAGTTCATGGAAAAATAAACTACAATCCTAAACGGGTATATCTTTAATTATTACTTTTAGCACAACAAACTATCGATATGAATTTACACGAATACCAAGGAAAAAGCATATTAAAAAGTTACGGAGTCGCTATCCAAGAAGGGGTAGTGGTGGATGATGTAACTAAGGCCGTTGCCGCAGCAGAAGAATTAACCCAACAAACCGGAACGTCTTGGTATGTGGTGAAAGCCCAAATTCATGCGGGAGGTAGAGGAAAAGGTACCGTGGAAGAAACGGGATCTCGCGGGGTAGTGCTCGCCAAAGGTATTGGTGAAGTGGAAGAAAAAGTTAAAGGAATTCTTGGGGGACATTTGGTGACCTTGCAAACCAACGGGAAAGGTAAAAAAGTAAATAAGGTGTTGATTGCTCAAGATGTATACTATCCAGGAGAATCCGAAACCCGAGAATTTTATATGTCGGTATTGTTGGATCGGGAGAAAGGACGCAATGTCATTGTGTACTCTACCGAAGGCGGTATGGACATCGAACACGTGGCCGAGCATACGCCGGAAAAAATTCACCGCGAGTTGGTGGATCCACGCGTGGGCCTTCAAGGGTTTCAAGCGCGAAAAATTGCGTTCGATCTTGGCTTAGAAGGGGAGGCCTTCAAGCAAATGACCAAGTTTGTGGCAGCCCTTTACAAAGCGTACGAAGGAATTGATGCTTCTATGTTTGAAATCAATCCTGTGCTCAAAACATCCGATAACAAAATCATTGCGGTAGACGCAAAAGTAACCTTGGATGGAAACGGGTTGCTTCGCCACGCCGATTATGCCGCCATGCGCGACAAAACAGAGGAAGATCCCACCGAGGTGGAGGCCGATGAAGCTGGGTTGAATTTCGTGAAACTCGACGGAAACGTTGGGTGCATGGTGAACGGAGCAGGTCTGGCCATGGCCACCATGGATATCATCAAGCTTTCTGGGGGTAATCCCGCAAATTTCTTGGATGTGGGAGGTACTGCGAATGCAGAGCGTGTAGAGAAAGCGTTTCATATCATCTTAAAAGACCCAAATGTGAAGGCCATCTTGATCAACATTTTCGGCGGAATCGTGCGTTGCGACCGTGTAGCACAAGGTATTGTCGATGCCTACAATAACATAGGAAATATCCCTGTACCGATAATCGTACGTTTGCAAGGCACAAATGCAGAAGAAGCGAAAAAACTCATCGATGATTCAGGCTTGAACGTGCATTCGGTGGTGTTGCTGCAAGAAGCTTCCGACAAAGTGAAGGAGGTATTGGCGTAGTGCTCTTTGGAATATCAAGCGTAAACAGAAACGTTGATTGCTTCAAAGAAATATTGAAATTTATTTTTGACTTGAAATGAATTTCACTTCAAGATTTTGGGTGGAATCCGATGTCCATTTTATGCGTATTGGCTGCTCATTTTTTTTCATAATATTTTCGACCTAAGGCTACCAAATATTGCGTATCTTCGTACTGGAAACGAAGCATGAAAAAACGCCTACTTAGCCTCACTTTTTTTCTTTTCTTGGCCGTTTCAGCCTTAGCGCAAAGCGCTACATTCACGACCATCCCGGCGGCAGTGAACGGTACGATTAATATCTGTGCGGGATCGACTGTCCTTTTTACCTCTACCGTAAACCCAGCTACCTTGGTATCACCAGTTGTCTACGCATGGAATTTTGGGAACGGACAAACTGCTGCTATTCCTGGTCCTGTAAGCACAACCTACCCCAATCCCGGTACTTATACCGTAACCTATAACATTTCAAGTGCAGGCACTGCGCTCACGCAGACCACACTAACGGTCAATGTTTCTGCAGCACCTGCGATTGTTCCAACGATAGCCTCGGCCAACTGTGCACAATTGAGCGTGGTGAATGGGATACAGATGATACAAGCAACATCGAACAATTGCCAATGTCCAACTTTAGGTCCCGGTCCTATGATTTCATTATCCAATGCAAACAATTTGCCTGCAGGTACTACAGCCACAATATATTGGGGAGCTTCAGGGTTAGGTGGAACTACTACGAATTTTCCAATTGGTCAGGGAAATCCACTAAGTCTCAACTTTAATTTTCCAGGACAACAAAACAACAATGTGCCTGCAAATCATTATTCTGTTCCTGGCGCGTATAATTTGATGTATTTAGTGAATTATCCTAACGGATGCACTTATTCAACCTACGTGATTATGAGTTACGGTGCGGCGGCCATTTCACTGGGTACGCTCTCGGCCCAGACGCAATGTAACCCCTTGATTTACAACCTTACCTTTGCCAACCAAACCCCGGGCAATACGTATGTGATCAATTGGGGTGATGGCTCACCCAACACGACGTATACCTACCCGAATTTACCCCTGCTGCCGAACGGTGTACCCCATCAATATTCACCCAGTGCCTGCGTCAATGGGGTTCCTCAATCCT
>Ga0214923_10005512_pt1 | contig 14685 bp, 24 predicted proteins | sample LL1510_MetaG_FD_177993 | JGI IMG/M metagenome (GOLD analysis project Ga0214923, IMG submission 177993) | Freshwater microbial communities from Lake Lanier, Atlanta, Georgia, United States - LL-1510 | ecosystem: Environmental > Aquatic > Freshwater > Lake | place: USA: Georgia | collected... | reverse complement strand
CCACTTCGTACCCTCCTCGAGCTGCTCCCACTTCCGCGGCTTCACAGGCCCGAGACCGTGCCCCGCCGAGGCGCCTCCCTTGCTCTTCATCGGTTCGTCCTTCCTTTCACACTCTAGTATAACATGCCCCGGGAGCTTTTACACTGCCCGGGGCCGTCAGCGTCTCACGCCGCCTTCGTCACGCCCGCCTTCTGGTCCCGCTTCATCTTGATGATGAAGTCCCGGCTCGAGGGGGTGAAGAGAAGCTTGCGGTCCGGAACGATCACCCACCCACGCTTGAGGCCCGAGGGTCCCGGGTTGTCGCACTCGCCGTCGGTGAGGATGAGGTAGCCATCGAAGCGGTGCTTGTTCTTGTTCGCGTGGGTCGAGGGCGCCTTGAAGTCCGTGCCGCCGCAGCGGGAGCGCGCGAGGCCGGGGTTCTTGTTCTTCTTCCAGACCCGCTCCGACTTCTCGTCGACCTCAGTGTCGAAGTTGAAGAGGGTGAACTCCGTGTGCTTCGCGAGGTCCATCAGGTTGCCGAACAGGAGCTCGAGGTCCCTTTCGCCGACCGAGCCGGACTGGTCGATGTACACCGCGATCGAGCTCGTGTAGTTCCGGTGGGTGCCGGGGTGGATGGCCGGGTACTTGCGGTTGAGCCGCTTCACGTTGGTGGTGCGGTCCGCGCGGCGGGTCATGCCGCAGAACTGCTTGAGCACCGACTTCCAGTCAATCTCACGTGAGAGGAGCTCGCGAATCTTCGCGCGGGTGTCAGCGGAGACCGTGCCCCACTGACCGGAGGAGTCGCACTCCTGCGAAGCCTTCTCAATCGCCTGCCGGACCTTGCCCTTCATGAGCTCGCGCTCGGTGTCATCCATCTCGTCCCAGCCCTCGTGGTCGTCCATGCCGCCGGGCACGACGCGGACGGGGTTGCCGTCCTTGTCCACGAGGTTCCCGTCGCCGTCGACCTGCACGTCGCCGTCCTTGAGGGCCTGCGCCAGGGACTTGCCCTTGGCCGCCTTCTGGATGTCCTCCGCCACGTCCTGCAGGAGGGCGAAGTACTGCTCGGAGGAGAGTCCCTTGGGCAGGGACGCGATCTTCTGACTGATCTTCTGGAACCGCGCGTAGGCCTGGGGTCCCATCTTGGCGACCTCCTCAGGGGTGGGCTCCTTGAAGGCCTTGCCCGGGACGAGGCCGCCCTCGGGAAGCTCCTCCTCGGGAATCATCGAGTTGATCGCGAGGTCCGTCGCGTAGTTGTGGAGGATGTGGGGGTCCATCCGACGCGTGGTGGTGTGCTCGAAGACGAGGTGGAAGCACTCGTGCTTGAGGAGCCCCTTCACCTGCTTGGACGTGAGGCCGGCCAGGAAGTAGGGGTTCCACCACATGTTGATGTCACCGTCCTTGGCGAGGACGCCGGCGGTGGGGACCTGCTCGGAGCGGACCTTGGTGACGGTCCGCAGCACCTTCGAGAAGAAGGGCTCGTCCCACATGAGGTTGATGAGGTGGGGGTCCAGGTCGAATGCATCGGCCTGTTCCTTGGTGACCTCCTTGGCGAGTGCCGGAAGGTCGTTTGAGGTGGAGTTCTTTGCCATATGAGACTACCTTACCACAGGGCCCGGACTATTGCACGGGGTCAAAGACCTGAGCGGCGTCGGGTCTTCGCCGCCCTCTGTGCCGTCTCCCGGGTCCTGCTGTTGAGGTTGAAGGACCACACGATGTAGCTGTGGACTGACTCGGAGGACTCCCTGTCGTACTTGACTGGGTCGACGTGGTATCCCTTCCTGCGGGCGAACGCGAGGCCCCTGCGCCACGCCTCGATCTCCTCGGCGATGAGGGCCACCTGGTAGGAGCGTCCCCTCTCGCGGCGGCGGTCGTGCCCGTCGTTCGGACCGAGAAGGTACTTGGGGAAGTCCCGGGAGAACCGCTTCCAGTTGCGCCTGATCAGGATGTGGCCCACCTCGTGGAGCAGGGTGTAGAACCGGGACTCGGCCCGCTTCGTGCTGTTGATGATGATGGTCTTGGACTCTCCCAGCTCGACCCTGTCCTCGCCGCGGGGCTCGAGGGAGACCTCGTATCCCATCCCATCCACGACGTCTGTCAGGAGCTCGAACTGGCTCTCCCAGAAGGAGCTGGGCCTCGCCCCTGATGCGGCTGCCAGCCCATCGACGAGTCGCTTCGTGAGCCTCAGGTCTCCCTTCGCGCGGGGCACGGCCTAGTACTCCCAGGTTGAACAGCAGTGCTGGAATGGGTTGAAGGTCACCTGGGGCCGCGGAGTGTCTCCTGCGGGGTCCTGGAGCGACCAGGAGGGGTCCTGGGTGGGAACCTCCGGAGGCACCGATGACGGTGTTTGGGCCACATCAAGCTCCTTATCGCCTTCCACTGCTGCCTCCGTTCCTGCTGTCCGCGTCATTGGATACATCTTAAGCCAGGTGTCTTCTCTTTGCACTGAGCGGAGCCCCCTGTCGGATTTGAACCAACGACTTGCTGCTTACAAGGCAGCTACTCTACCACTGAGTTAAGGGGGCGTGGAGCGGGTGGACGGACTTGAACCGACGACCGGCGGCTTGGAAAGCCGCAGCTCTACCACTGAGCTACACCCGCATGCACTAACTATAGTCCGGACTGTCCCCTTGTTTAACTCCTAGAGCCGCGCGCCCGGCAGGGCCTGGGCGTCCGGAGGCAGCTGGGCGATCCGGTCAAGAATCGCCCGGGCATCGTCCTGAGAGAGGAACCCGATAACGTCGTGCGTGATGGGGGTGTCGTAGCAGAGATCGAAATTGTCCTGCTCCTGCCCCAGGTACCTGAGGACGGCGATCTCCAGGAGGCCGCTGTCTCCGCCGTACGACACTCTGCTCTGGACCACTGACGCGCCGTAGCCGTTCGTGAACCGGATCCGGTCGTAGTGCCCTCCGGTGAAGTGATTGCTTCCTTGTGCACGGTGCACGATATTGCTGTTGTAGTACTTGACGAGTTCCATTGCAATCACTCCTCTCAGACGGGCCGGGGCTCGAACCTGAACGCGTAGCGGGCGTAGGTGTAGCCCTCGGTGTTCACGTAGAAGTGCTGGACGTCTTCCTCGCCGACGCGCTGCACAAGCATCTCGCCGCGGGAGGGACCGGACTTTTCGGGGAGGATGTAGTCCATGGGGCTCGTGTCCCATGCCACCATGCGCATTGGCAGGGCCATGAGCACCTTCATCCTCTCGTTGTCGACCTCCTGAATGGGCATGCTGTCCCAGGAGGTCTCCTTGCGGTGGCACATGTGGGCGAACAGGCTTCTCGTGTCTCTCATGTTCTCCTCTTCTCTTCTCTTGGCTCCAGGGGCAGGAGTCGGACCTGCACATCCCTCATTAACAGTGAGGTCCACTACCAGTTGTGGTACCCTGGAATGTCTATGTATGTGAGCTTCTAGTTAGTGGAGGATGGCGGCTACGCTCCGCCCATTCCTGCGTGCAAGGCAGGTGTTTTCCTGAATAAACTAATCCCCCGTGTTGTTTCCCATTAGCTTACCGACCCGATTTGTCTCTAAGTATCCTGAGGCACTTCTTGTAGAATGACTGACCGATATCTTTGTTTGTCACCCAAATGTAATCCATTCCTGATGCCTCAAGGAGCTTCTTCTTCTTCTCCATTGTGTTCACGTAGGTGGACCACTTCTTTGAGAGCGCATCTCCCACGTAGTGGGGCATGTACTTCACTTCTACTAGAATCTTTCCATCGATGATGAAGTCTGGAATGTAGGTGATTCCCTCACCTGAGAGACTTCCCTTGAATCTCTGGATTGATGCAATAGGATGTGATTCTGTGTACCAGGCGAGGAATGCATATTCAAGAGCCGAATCACATCGAATTCCCCTGAATTCGCACTTTGTTCCAAACCCCACGTTTCCCTCTTGAATTGCTTGAATTCTCTTCGAGCGAATTCTCTCCTTTACAGAGGGATCTGCGTTAGCACATTCTCGACTACAGAACTTGACGTTTCTCTTGGACCACTGTTTCATTCGAACAGAGCCGCAAGTTCTGCACTTGACTTCTACGTCTCTGTGTACAGGATCCTTTCCGTTGATGAGCCCCTTGAGCTTCTTACTCACTCTTTCATTGATTTCACTTCTTCTTAAGCTTGTAGAGAAGGATCGAGAGCATGTCGCACTGCAGAATCTTCCTGAAGCATATTTCCCGTCGTGGTCGATACCGCACTTCTCGCACTGAGTATTCATGAGAATAAGTATGCTCTATGCCTGAAACGAACCCATGCTCATAAGCTTGATTGCATCTCTGGTGGGACGTACCGGGTACGATCCGGTGCGCGTCGAGTTAAAAGCTCGCTGCTCTGCCAACTGAGCTAACGCCCCTTTCAAAGCTAATATAACCCAACTCAACAACATGTACACAGAGTTGGCACCCCCAGCAGGACTCGAACCTGCATAATCCTGTTACGGTACCGCGATTTAGGAAATCGGGCCGGTATGAGGGCTCTAACTTGATCTTACCTACACACTACCTGACTTAGCATCCCCGGAGTGATTCGAACACCCGACCAAGATCTTAGAAGGATCCTGCTCTTCCTCTGAGCTACGGGGACAGGATGGGGCGGCCGAAGCCGCCCCGAGTCAGATCACTTCACCTCGCGGGAGCTCTTGACCGCCTCCACGATCCGCTTGCCCAGGTGGGCGTGGAGCCCCTGGATGTTGGGGAGGTTGCCCGAGGCTGAGACCGAGTTCCAGAGCTGGACCAGGAGCTCGCCGGTGAGGCAGAGCGAGAAGCCGTTGACGTTCTTCACCTGCTCCTTGGACCACTTGTTCTTCTTGCAGTGGTCGGCGAGCTTGTCGATGAGGGCCGTCAGGCTGGAGGCGGGTGCCGCCTTCACTCGGTCCTGCACCTCGGAGAAGCGGTCCAGCACGTCCTCGGCGTTGAGCACCGTCTCGTACTTGGACACGAACTCGGAGAACGCGATGGCAGCCTCGGTTCCCACGAACCCCTGCGAGAGCGGGTAGAGGAGGGGAGCCTTGTTGCCGGCGAGGGAGCTCGGAGAGAGGCCCATGTGGGCGAGGGAGCGGTCGAGCCGGTGCCACGAGGCGGGGTTCGGACACACCGTGCCGGCCTCCACCTTGCTCGGGTCGACGCGGAGGTGTGCCGGATTCTGGCGGATGAAGTCGATGAGCACCGAGTCCAGTCCGGTCTCGCCGGCCCAGGAGATGAAGTCCTCGTGCGTGGGCTGGAGGTCGACCACCCAGAAGCGCCGGAGGAGCGCCGGGTCCATGTCGTTGACGTCGTACTCCGCGCCGTGATTGACAGCCGCGAAGACGCGCGTCTCGGGGTGGAGCCGGTAGGGGACGCCGTCCTCGTCGTTGCCGAGCTCGCGGTCGAGGACGAGCTGGAAGAAGGACTGCTGGACGCCCGGGAGAGAGCGGTTGAGCTCGTCGAGCATGATGACCACCGGCTCGCGGCAGCCGCGGATGAACCAGCTCGGCATGCAGAAGGTCATGATGCCGTTCTTCTTCATGCCCTCGATGTCGGGGTAGCCACCGGCGTCGCCCTCGGACATCGTGGAGCCGCGGACGTCGATGTAGGGGAGCTCGAGGGCCTCGGCAGCTGCCTTGGCGAGGTGGCTCTTGCCGACGCCGGTGGGGCCGCGCATGAGGACCGCGATCTCGGGGGGAAGCTTCGTGGCGATGGTCTTGAAGGTCTTGATGTCCATGATTCCTGTTTCCTGGGTTTGAGGGGTGTGTCGTCCTCGTGAATATAGAGTACCACAGGGTGGCCCACATTGCACGGGACCTCTGAGTGATGGGCGGCTAGGCCTCGGGATCCTCCGCCGGGGAGGAGGCGTCGCGCAGGGCAGCTGGGTAGATGGACACGACTCCCACGCCGGCGAACATGACGGAGCACGGGTTGCCGGGAGTCATCATGATTCCTGTCGCGCCCTTGGGCAGGGCGACCCAGCGGTTGACGTTGTCTGCGCCCGTGACCAGGAAGGAGATGTTCCTGACCAGGGTCACGAGGGCCTCCTCGGAGAGGTTGAACTGGCGCGAGGGTGCTGGCGGGCAAGGTCCGACGTTCTGTCGCGCAGGGGGAGCCCCCTTCTTCTGGCGGCGGATCGCCCGCTTCACGGCGCGTAGAGCGGCACGTGGGTCAGGCACCGGAGGGGTCGAGTCATCCTGTCGCGACTTGGCGACTGCAGACCTGACTGAGACTGGGATGTTGTGGTTCCTTGCCACTTCCTGGCTTCCTCCTTGTGAGTCTCAACCTACCACACAGTGCGGAGTGTTGCACCGGGTGGGTTACTGAGCAGGGTGTCCCGCCCTGCTGCTCACCTCAGATAATATATAAGGCCCCTGAGTGCACTCAGTGGGACAGGCCTCTCATCTTCGCTAAGTGATGACCGGTTAAGCCATCACCATAATTGTAGCCCCGAGCGCTGGGATGTACATCAGGCGGATCCTCCCATGCAGGTGTGCAGCCCACCGGAGGACAGGCTGTAGGCCGCCTCGACGAAGCCCCGCGCGTCGAAGTCGCTCGAGAGCCCGGACAGGTGGGGGTGGAGGACGCTGGGGTCCATGTAGACCCTGGGAGAGCCCATGAGCTCGAGCATTGTGGCGAGGGAGACCAATCCCTCGTGCGTGGGAAAGAACTGGATCTTCTCACTCGTCCCGGGCCCGAGGTCGATCTCGAAGGCTCCCCCCGCAGCGGTCAGTGTGAGTGAATCAGGTGTTGTGTCTCGCTTCAAGTTCCTCGTCCCCTCTGCTGAGATGTCGTTGGAGGTTGCAGTCTACCACGAGTCAGCTGGAAGTGCACTGCTGGATGCCGCTCAGGGGGACCCAGAGGAACCTGCCGCCCACCAGGACCCCGGCGCGGAAGGTGCGGAGCTCAGTGACGAGGCCCAGCTCGCCCGGCATCATGCGTACGGGCCGGGGCGGCTCGTAGACCACGGCGTCGAACTCGCCGCCCTCCTCGTATCTGCGCTCCTCCGTGAGGGCCAGGCAGTTCGGCAGGAAGGTGACCACCTGGCCCAGGAGGGAGGGAGCCACGGAGCGGACTCCCAGCACAGTCTTCTTCTTGGTCCGGCGAGTGGGCATGGAGTGTCACTCCGCGGCGACGGAGAGCTTCTCCTCCACGGCCTGCAGCGCCTCGTCGAGGGAGGCCACGGGAGCCTCGACCGCCGGGACCTTGCGGGGCCGACCGCGCTTGCCCTTCGGCTTCGGGGGCGCCTCGGGGATGCCGGCGGCGGCCCGGGCCTTGCGGCCGTGGATGCGCTTCTGGGGAGCCGCTTCGCGAATCTCTCCGACGAGGGCCTCGAGGCGGCCGGCCAGGGTCCGCGCCTCGGAGAGGGCGATGCCCTGCGAGAGGAGGTCGACTCCCTCGAGGAACTGCCGGCAGACCGAGGCGGCGTTGAAGGCGCGCTTGAGTCGGTACTCAATCGCTGAGGGCTTGCTGCTGTGGTTCATGTCGATGTTGATCTTCTTCATGGCTGTACCTTTGGACTGTGTCACCTGATGTGGTGGACCGGAACCATTCCAGTTCCACCGCCTTACCAGTTTAAGATACCACGGCTTCGGGCCCTTTGCACGGGAGTCAGTCGTGACGCTTCCTGGAGGTCTTCTTGGGGGACTTCTTCTCCTTCTTGGCCTTGGGAGCCGTCTCCTCGACCGGAGCGTATCGGCGCGTTCCAAAGCGGCCGCCGTCGGTCGCGTGCACCCCCGAGACCCACTCCTCATCCTCATCGATGAGCTCACTCTCCTCGCTTTCCTCCGCCTCGTCCTCCCCGAAGGTCTGGACCTGACCCGACTCCTCGACGGTCGCGGACCGGTGGATCTTGACGGTGATCTTGTGGACCTGCAGGTTGATCTGCTCGTCCGGGAAGCGCTCGCACAGGTTGGACGCGACATCGAGCAGGATCTTGTCCGCGTTCTTTCGGGAGTACATCAGGACGGCGGTGTCGAACTTGCGGATGTTGCCGAGCACGGCATCCTCATCGTCGAAGTCCATCTCCTGCCACTGCTGGTACTCGACCTCACCGGTGTCCTCGTTGGTGTCCCAGTCGGTCAGGTACTCGTCCGTGTCGGTGTCGTACACGGCGTAGTAGACGTCGTCGTTCGGGTCGCTCGGGCTGCTGTTCTCTTCGTTGTTCGTGATTCGCTTGTTCGTGATTCGCATTCTCTGTCTCCCTGGGGTCACGCCCCTGTTGATTTGAAGATCCTACCATGCCGCGCCGGCAATTGCACCGGACGATTAGTCTAGCCGCCGAAAGAGGGTCCGGCGGGCCATGAACTCCCTTCCCGACTCCGTGTCGAGCAGGACCACGTGATCGCGCTCGATGCGAGTTCCCCGGGGAACGTGTGACTCGACGGTTCGGGCGTCGACTGAGGTGACGATGTAGGGCCGTCCGGGCTCGATGACGTGCTCCCTGAAGGGAATGATGAGGGACCTGAAGTTCTCCCACCCCTTGGAAGACTGGACCGCCACGCCCAGGACAACGCCCAGGACAGGCGCCTGGTGCCGGTCGACAACGCTCACCTTGAGGACCACGAGGTCGCCGCTCTTGAGCTTCACTCTACGGGCTCCAGGTAGCAGCGCTCGACGTAGATCTCGTGGCCCGTCGTCGTGTCCAGGAGCATCGAGTAGCCCGGGTATGGGCTGCCCCAGTTGTTGGGGCAGCACGCGCGGGGGCGGATGACCTGCAGGACAGTTCCCGCTCGCAGTGAGCCGTGGGTGACCTTGCGGTCGACGTAGTAGCCGACTGTGTGATACACAGCCGCAGCACGTTCCGCGCGCTCTGCCTCAGTGAGGAGCCGTGTGAAGCGGATGTGGGATTCACTGCCGGTGTGTGGGTCACACGGATCGCACGGGACGATCACGACGAGGTCACCCTTCTTGTATGGGACTTCAGCGGTCACTTGTCGCTCCCTTCATCTCCCACAGCCTCCAGGTAGTGCCTCTTGACGTAGTACTCGTGCCCCGACTTCGGGTCCATGACCAGCACGTGACCCTGGGCCCACCTGCCGCCCCCGAGGGAGCTCGCGCTCGGAGCCTTCGCACGGGCGCGGAGGACAGTGACGAGCAGTCCCAGGACGAGCTGATCGACCATGTGCTTGGGAATGATGCGGGGCTCTCCCGCCGAGTCCAGCTCCCTCCAGTAGGAGTCCTGCTCCATCCAGTCCCGCTCAGCGGCCGTGATGAAGCGGATGCCCCGGGGATACCTGACGTTGCCCTGGCCGCCGGCCCAGATGACAGTTCGAACGAGGTCGCCCTTCTTGAGTCCCTTCATCACTTCATCCTCTTGATGGTGTCACCGGCGCAGAGGACGGGCTTGCCCTCCGTCAGGACCTCGTAGCCCACCGAACCATTCAGTGGGACCGGTCGGGAGCACACGACACCCCAGCTCCGGTGGACGAAGCGAGGCGCGTAGTCGATGATCACCATCTCCCCCTGCTCGAACTTGGGCTTCTCGAGCTCCCGGAGCGCGGGGCCGCAGGCGGCGAGAATCTTGTTGACGGTCCTCTCGTCGATGAAGTACACCTCGGGCACCTTGCACCACTCGGTGTAGCGCGAGCAGGCCTCCATCGTCCCTGGGTGATTCGCCTTCCACGTGGATGAGCGGCCTCCCAGGACGCCGCAGGCGAAGTCCGCCTTGGCGCGGAGCTCCGGGTCCGGCGCCCAGCGGCCCTCACGGGCGGTGCGCTCGGCGTCCTCGAGGAGACCGGCCATGAAGGCTGCCTGCTTCTCGGACAGGGTCCAGCCCATGGTGATCCGGTGCCGGAAATCGCGTAGGATCGTGCCTCCACGTTGAGGATCAGAGTGGGGAAGGGCCGCGTCGATGCGGGCGAGCAGTGCCGGATCGCCCTTCGGTGCGGGCGGACCCTCGGCGCAGAGGGCGTCGAGCCACTCGCGCTGCTTGGTCGTCAGGGTCTTGCCACGCTGGAGCGTGAGGAGGGACTCGCGCATGAAGCCCAGGCGACGGTCGGCCCCGAGGCCTGCCGCCGTCCACTGGGCGATTGCGGCCTGCGTGTCCGAGATTCGCTGCTGTGCCGATTTGCGCATCCGATTGCCTCCTTGTGAGTGTAGGATACCACGACCGGGAGGTAATTGCACAGGGCAGGTCAGTCGATCACCTGCTGGACCCGGCCGGCGGCGACACCTCAGGTGCCGGCTCGACCTCTTCGATGGGCGAGATCCCCAGGGAGATGGCGCCCAGGAGGCTCATCGCCTTCTCCTGCGCCGCGGCGAGCTTGATTCGGTCCCGCCTGACGCGTTCCTCATTCTGGGCGATATCGCGCAGCAGGGCCTCTGCCTCCTTGAAGAGGCTCGACTTGTTCCTCTCGTAAGCCTGATCGGGGGAACCGAGGCCCTCGAAGCTGATGGTGAGGAATCCCTTGCCCACGTTGTCACCCAGCATGGGCTCGATGAGACGGTAGTTCGCCTCTGCGTCGGCTGCACTCTCGGCCCAGACGGTGACTCCGCGGTTGAATGGGCTGCTCCAATTTGTGCCGCGGGCCTCGACGTTCCAGAGCCCGGGCGCGCCTCGCTTCATGAAGGCGCGGTAGATGGGAGCGAGGCGCGTCCTGATTAGCCGCGCGCGGCGGGAGTTGGCGATGGGCGACTCCCCGGGGCAGACACCCCTCACGGCGACCTTGACGGCGTCCTCCTCGGGAATTCCCCGCTCGCCGCGGAGCGCGCAGCAGAGACGGTAGATGTCACCGGCGTCGTAGCCGAAGGACTTGAGACGGTCGGGCTCGCAGCGCCACTCGGGCAGGTCCTCGCGGAGGAGGCTCATCTTCACCTCGCGGTTGTACGCCTCGACCCAGTCAGTGATGACCCTGTAGTCGCCCTTCTCGAGCCGACCCTTGGGTCCGGCGGGGTACTTCTGGCAGAGGTCCTTGAGGATGAGCTTCTGTTCGGTGCTGAGTGTGATTGTCACTGTGTGTTTCCTTCCTACCTGATTAGTGTAACCCAGGTGGGTGGGCTTTGCACGGGACGGTCGGGATCAATCCTCGAGGGGAGCGTGCGGCTGCGCCTGCCAGGTCTCAATGCGCTCGGGGACGGAGGAGCCGAAGGGGAGCACCTCGAGCACTGTCCTGATCGAGCGAGGATCGCCTGAGCGGACTCTTGCCACCCTCAGGAGGATGCCCTGCCTCCGGACGCCGTCGGGGATGAGGGCGTTCCAGGAGACGAGAGCGCCCTGGTACTGCCTCATGCGGTACCAGGGCGTTTTCACGGGATTCACTTCTCTGTCACCCGGTCTCGCCGGTCCTCGCGGACCGGTGCCAGTCAGCCCTGAGTGCGGGTGCGGCGCTGCGCCTTCGCCGCGAAGCGGCCGGGACGCAGGTTGCGGCGCGTTGCACGCGGGACGTACTCGTTGACGACCTCAGAGTTGAGGACCGCCGAGGCGCCGGCTGCGTACGCGGCAGAGAGCTCGGCCCGCAGACGACGGATGTCGGCGATGGCGCGGTCGAAGCGGGCGCGGGGGACGGTCGTCTGCTCCATCTCGGCGAGGCGGGCGCGCTCGACGTAGATGTCCGCAACTGCACGATCGAAACGCTCGCGGCTGACCGTCGGGCTCTTGCTCTGATGATTCTTTCTGCTGTTCATGTGTCTTGTCTCCTGTTTGTAGCAAGGACGGTTAATCCGTCCTGATGCTCTATTCTAGCCGCCCAGACCCCGATGTACAAGGAGCTGGGCGACCACGACCCCTTTGTTGGCGTCAGACCGCCGAGATGCGGGCGACCTCCTTGAACCCCTTGCCGTCCAGCGAGAGGTAGAAGGTGTGGCCGCATCCACCGAAGCGGTTCTTGACGGTCTGGAGGACGCGGCACCCGCGGAGGTCCTCGTCCTTCTCCTCGACCGAGAGCTCCATCATGGCGTCCACCATGTGCTTGAGCTTCTGCGAGCCCGCCATCTTGCCGGACTTGTTCACCTGCCCGATGACGATCGCGTTCGTGTAGTTCGACTTGCAGTAGTCGGTGAGGTGCTGGAGCGAGCGGACCGGGGACTGCGAGTTCGTGGCGCCGTCCTCGTAGTGGCCGTCGTCCATGCACTGGAGCGAGTCGACCATGAGGAAGAAGGGCTTGCCCGTGTGGGCGGCGCGGAGCTTGTCGCACTTCTTGAGCAGCGTGGGGACGTGCGTCTCCTGGCCGACCGAGAAGCCCGACTTGAGGCCGAGCCGCTCCGCGATGAGCTTCACCTGGAAGAGGCTCTCCTCGGCGGTGTTGAAGACCACCACGGCGCCGCCCTTCGTGAGCGCGTCGGCGAGCTTGAGCAGCATCGTCGTCTTGCCGGCGCCCGGGGTGCCCGTGAAGAGGACCACCTGGCTGGGCGTGAAGCCCTCGCCGCCGAGTGCGCCGTCGATGAACTCGACGCCGGACTTGACCTTGTGGCGGAGCTGGTCGGGGACCGCGATGCTGAGAACGTTCGTGCCGAAGTCGATGGAGTCGTTGCGGACGTTGAGCTTCATGTGTTGGCCTTTCGGAGGGTTGTCTGTCCGAGGAGGTGTAGGTTACCACGGAGCCCCGGGATTTGCACCGGGACGCCGCCTGAGGAGGAATCAGTTCGTCTCCGACGCCGTGTCAGGGGAGCTGTCCTCCATGCGACCAGGATATCCCAGGCCCTGCCAGATTGCACGGGGTTATCGGTCCAGGATGTACACCCAGCGCTCGTGGACGAAGGTCACCTCCGACTCGGAGAGGACCATGTAGAGTCGGGCACCCTCATCGGGCGGCGCCTCAAGGACCAGGGCGGGCACGGGATCGAAAGGTGCCCAGTTGTCACCCACCCTGGAGCCCACCATGACGAGGTCTCCCCGCCTAGCCTCCATGGGCAACACCCGGGGGGCGAAGGGCGGCGTCCACCCTCCCCCTGCGCTCGGCCTCGATCGCGATCAGGTCGCTCGGAGTGAGACGCTCCCCCGTGAGCCGGTCGATCAGACCACCCTGGGCGGCGCAGTGGGAGTACCTGACGAGGATGCCGTCCGCTCCCGGTGACTCGAGGACGCCCCAGCGCCCGAGGTCCCTCTGCCCGGGGAGGAGGACGGTGTCCATCCTCGCGTCGAGCACCTGGGCCGCGCGCTCGACGAGGCGCTCCCCTCCCCCTGACACGAGCCGCCTGAGGAGGGACTTCGTGGTCGCCTTGCACCACGGGTGCTCCACGTGGGGTCGCCCGGGGGCGGAGGGATCCACCGAGGAGTGCCGCCAGCGGGATCGCTCCCAGCGGAGGTGGGCGCCCCTCGACTCCTGGGGGAGCTGCACGAGGCCCTGCATCGCCCGGTGGGCCACGAGCTCCGACCCCCTCCCCGGGTGGGCGAGGCCGTCCTGGATCAGGTGCACGATCTCGCGTGCTGCAGCCCGCAGGGTCTCCCAGTAGAGGTCGTCCCTGAAGTCGACCCAGGTCCGGTCAGGCGCTAGTGGTCCCATCCCCCCTCCCCCTGTCCTCTCCCTCGGGCGTGCTGAGGACGGTCCTGATGTAGGTCTGCGGGATCTGGACGACCCCACGGGATTCGAATGCGGTGGGGAGGGAGACCCAGACGTAGGGCCTCCCCATGTAGTCCGTGTCCGTCCACCGGTTGTCCGTCACCACCAGGCCCACCGCGCCCGCCAGGTACGGGTTCTCGTCGTTGAGCAGGACGAGGGAGCCGGGCGGGGGAGGGACGGCTGTGCGCATAGATTTCACGGTCACCCCACCACCCGAACGAACTCCACGAAGACGTCGTAGGGCCTCCCCTCGAAGTTGCTCGAAACGACCTCCACCACGGCGTACCCGGTACGGTGGGGATCAGGGTGACCCACAACGAGGGCGATGTAGGGGATGAGCGCGTGCCGCGCCTGGACTTGCACGAGGGAGCCGATCGGGGGGAGGGAGTCAGGCAGCTGCATCGATCACCTCGCTCAGGTTCGAGAGGGGAATCTGGAGCGCCGAGGCCCCGCCGTGCAGGACGTGGGCGAGCACCCAGACGTAGGGGCGGCCCATATGGTCGGTGTCGGTGAAGCCCCGGGGTGGGATGACGAGGACGACCTGGCCGTCCCAGCGCACGGGGCAGAGGCGAACGAGGGAGCCGGGGGAGGGAGGGGTGCTGATCATGGGATCAACCTACCACACGCGGGTCCAAGGTGCACGGAGTCAGCGGCCGACCCGGCGGAGGGACTCGGCGATCGCCGCCTCCATCTCGACGTCGGTCTTGTCCTGCAGGAGCTGCGCCACGTCCTCGCGGTTCCCCTCCTGGTGCGAGTGCTCCCAGAGGGCGGCGGTGAGCTCGGAGCACTCATCGACGGAGAGCGCGTCCATGAGGGTGGCGGTGGTGACGAGGTCGATCAGCCGGGCGATGATGTGTGTCTTCATGGAGCTACCATACCTCAGGTGTGGACCATTTGCACGGGGAGGGAGTCAGCCGGCGGAGGAGCCCCAGTCGGTGCCCTTGACCCCACCGCGGCTGCCCATCATCCGCTCGAAGCGGGCCACGGCATCACGGCGGCGGACCACCACGACCCCCTTTCGGTCCCCCGCGCAGTCCCGGACGACGGCCTCAGCCTCCTCCCGGGTGGCCCAGCCGATGGCGATGTGGGGGTGGCTCGTGTAGGCGCCCCAGTGGCGGCGCCAGGCCGTCCCCTCGCCGCAGGAGACGGGACCCAGGGCGAAGAGTGATTGGGAGGGGGAGCCGTCCCGGATGATCCAGTCGTCGGGGGACCGGGTGATGGCGAAGGAGTCGGTGTGAGAGGGGAGGGAG
>Ga0214923_10005510_pt1 | contig 14687 bp, 18 predicted proteins | sample LL1510_MetaG_FD_177993 | JGI IMG/M metagenome (GOLD analysis project Ga0214923, IMG submission 177993) | Freshwater microbial communities from Lake Lanier, Atlanta, Georgia, United States - LL-1510 | ecosystem: Environmental > Aquatic > Freshwater > Lake | place: USA: Georgia | collected... | reverse complement strand
ATCCCGCGGTCACCAGATATCGGTAACGTCCAAGAGATTCCTTTGCCGGGGTGGGGCCATGACAGGCAATAAGTGCCTACCGTATCACAGATGGGCAGGAAATGCCTAGTTTTCATGGTTACCGGTAACGGCTTCGAGTTTGCGTTCCGAACCTTTTGGCTGCCCCGTAGGCGCATCTTGACCCAGTGTCCGCTGTCCTGACCCTGCCGAGGCATCAAACGCGCTTGGTGAGGCGCCTAGCGTGTCTGGCGTAAGCAATTGGCTGCATGGTTGGCAGACCAGTTTGGCCCCGCTTTCGCTCCACGACAGGGCGCGGGTCGGGTGCCAATGCTCGCACAGGTCGCAGTGGTGGCCCTTGGTCATTCCTCGATCTTGGTTTGCGGTTCACTGAATCGGCACAATTTCCCCTCGTACCAGAGATTGACGATTCCGGTTTCCCCATCGCGTTGCTTGGCGATTATGAGGCTGGCTTTGCCCTCTGGCTCCATGCGGTCCCTGTGGATAAGGCAAACCACATCCGCGTCCTGCTCCAGCTTGCCGGACTCGCCCAGGTCATTGAGCCGAGGCGTGCGGCCTTTGTCCTTCTCGGACTCCCGGTTTAGCTGCGCCATCATCACGACGGGAATTCCAAGGCTGGCCGCGCATTGCTTCGACCGCTCCGAAACTTCGCCGACTTCGCCGGTCCGCTTCTCATGCTTCCCGTTGGCCTTTATCTTTTGGAGATAGTCCACGAAGGCGACGGCGATCCCGTGCTTGCGCTTGGCCCTGCGTATGGCGGCGGTGACGGTTCCGATTGTGGCCCCGCTTGATAAGTCAACGACGTGAAGCGGGCATTTCACGATCCGGGCGTTTGCCATCGATACGGAACGCTTCTGCCCGTCGGTGAGCTGCCCGGACTTGAGGTCCTGCATTGCCACGCCAGCGACAACCGCAACAAGCCGGCGCATGATGGCGCGCTTGCTCATTTCGACCGTCACGAATAGGGAAGGGATTTGGAGTTCGATGCAGCACTTGGCGAGCATTGTGACGGCAAGTGCGGTCTTACCGATACTAGGGCGGGCGCCTATTAGCGTCAGCTCGCCGGGCTGGAGTCCTTCCGTCTTTGAGTCCAGATGCTTGAACCCGGTCGGAATCCCCGACAGTTGGCCATTCCGCGCGGCCCGCTCTTGCAGGTCGTCAACGAAGTCGTTGAGCGCCTGCTTGGCCGTGTAGATGACGGGCGTGGCGCTTTCGTTGTCGGCAATGCCGGCCTCTAGGTCGGACACGCACGTCTCGACGGCCTTGGTTGGGTTGGCGGCGTCGGCTTGCAAGCGTTGGCCGGCGTCGCGGAGCTTGCGGCGTTGGTATGCCTCGCGGATGCCGGCGAGGTAGTACGAAAGGTTTGCGGTCGATGGGCATTCTGCCGTTGCCTGGCTTGCCAGCTCCAGGGGAACCGGCATGTGTCCCTTGGACTTCGCCCAATAGCGGTTGAGAGTCACAAGCCCTGGCGACGCGCCGTCGGCTAGGATTTCGGACACAACGTCGAGGCAATGCTGGATGTCCTCGCGGGTCACCATGCCGTTCGAAAGCGATCCAAGAGCTTCCTGCGCGGCGTCGCGGTCGTCCTGAAGGCAGCAGCCTAGAAAGCCCAGCTCGTCGGCGTCGGAATGGAATGGGTCTGCGCTCAAGCCGTGGCTTTCGTTTGGGCGTCCAGCGTGCATTGACGCCAAGCCTGCCAAGCGGCGTGTTGCTGGTCGGGCGTCCAGTGCCGGTGATTGGCCTTGATCCATTCCACGAATCGGCGGCGCTCGGATTGGACCCGCTCGTATCGGGCGAGGTAGTCGGTTTCGCTCATGGTCTAGCCTTGGAGAATCTTCGGGCAGCACTTTGAGCAGGCGATTTGCCGCCGCTCGGAAACTAGGATTTGTTCTCCTACCCGGATCTTGCTGACGACGGGCGCCAGTCTCCGGCCGTCGGCTTCAATTGAGCAGCCGGTGGCAAATGGCCTGTTCTCGGCCCGGAATCCGCAAAACGAGCACCATGCGTCCCATGTGACGCCCATGGTCTTGTCCGGGTTGTTGCGCCAGCCGGGATGTTCGGTGAAGTCGAAGCAGGATGGAATGGTTTCGCTCACAGGGCCTCCCTCAAGATTTCCTCGTCGGTCATCTGCTTCCAGTCCTTGCGGACGGGTTGGCCGTCGGCGCGGTACGGCGACGGGTTGTTGCCGTTCCTTGAGGCATTGTCTCGCAGCGGAAACAGTCCGGCCCAGTTGGCGGCTATTGATTGCTCGACGACGAGCGGGAAGGTTTTGGCGTCAAACTCTCGGGCCCACTTTGTCAACGCGGCCTCCAGTCCGGTACGCTTGTAGGTCTCCTTCCGCTCGGCCTTGTGCCTGAGCCAACGATGGACGGAATCGAAGCAGGGCTGGGTCCGGAGTGCTTCTGGCAAAATCAGGTCGAAAGCGACGAGCCAAGGCGAAGCCGCCGGCGGTTCGTTCCTTCCCGTTCCATTCCCTTCCATTCCTTCCTTCTTTCTAGGCACTTGGACGTCAGGTGCCTGACACCCGCCTGACGTCGGGGTGACGTCCGCCTGACGTCCGCCTGCAACCTCCTCAACTACAAGCCAATCCGTCTCCTTCTCCAAAAAATCCAGCGCGGTGATGAACCAAAGCTCTGGAGCGCCCGTTTTGAGGCTCAACGAGACCGGGTCGTGGGGAATTCCGCTTCCTTTGGCCAGAGTTCCACGGGGTTCACACTTGGAAGCAACCTGCACCATCAGGACCCAAGCGGCGTACACTTGGGCGCCCTGTTTGGAGCGCATGATGCGGGTGAAGTTCTCGCCGTCGTGCCGGTTTGGCATTGGGACCCAGCGGGTGTTCTCGACGGCCTTCGAACGGTTGTTCTCGAAGTGCTTTGACCAGTCTGCGATGCGGTAGAGCTTCATAAATACGACCAAAAGCCCCAGTCCAACCGCCCCCGGGTCGAAGAGGGCGCACGGCCTGCGCGTTGCGCGAAGGCAAAGCCCACCGGAGACGGCTGGAATGGGAATTTCGGTTTGATTTCGTGCAAGAGGCTTCGACACCCCGCCGACGTTGCCGTCAGCGTTGGTTGGGCGGTGTCAACTGAGGGTTCCGATGCGTCCTTACCCAATTCGCCACCGCCTCGCGCTTGGTCTTGCCTGTGGACGTGCCCAGCTCGTTGGACGCGCTCCACGCCTCGCCTTTCGATCCGAGGACCATCAGGCCATAGCGGCGGGCGATCTCGTTGGGATGGTCGCGTTGCGTCTGTTTCGGTTGGCTCATAGGTCAGAAAGGCACGTCGTCGTCCTCGGTGCGCGGGGCAGGGGATGATGCGCTCCGGCACCAGGTCCACGAACGACCGGCAGCCGTTCCCTTGGCGCTCCGGGGCGAAGTCAACGCGCTCGCTCCCGCAGTTCGCCTCGACATAGCATTCGGCGTCCGGGTCGCACTGGCTCAGGTACTCGATCAGGTCGCGGACTTTCATTGGACAGCCCATTTCAGCAGGTCGATGAACACCGGCTGGATCACTCCTTCGGCCAGCGTCTCGTCCATCGGCGTTGTGGCGATTGGCTCGGTTCCGTCCCATCCGTTCGGCCAGACTTGGGCCCTGATCATCTCGCGGATCGCCGATTCCTCTTCTGAATTGATGAGGTCAACGCGCGCCTCGGCCTGGATGCGCTTGATCTGTGAAAGCCCCCATTCGCGAGCGTCGAACGTGAGAGGGCCCATCCGGTTCGGGTTCGCGACCATCAGGCCGTCCCGCCGACGTTCGGTGCCATCCTTCCGAAGTCGGTTTTTCGGCTTCTTCAGCTCGGCATAGACCTCACGGAGTTGCAGCAGGGCGGCCAGGTGCGCCCACTTCGGGTTGCGGATGATGGTCTCCAGTGCGACGTCCCGACTGGCCAGATTGCACCCGACGCATCCCGTGCGGGCGTTCACCTCTTCCGCCTCGTCGCCGCCATAGGATTCGGCAATCAGTTGGGTCGGATAACCCAGCCCCGGCGCGTAGTCCCGAAGCCACTTCCAGACGAGGCAGACCCGCCAATGCAGGATCGGGGCGAGCGTGTCAGCGACGCTCTCGGGTGTCGTCTCCTGGAACCAACCTTGGCCGCACTCGGAACCGTTCTTGCCGCACGAAAGCGAGATCCGCGCATCGCGGGCGGCGGATTCACCGACACGAACGCCGGTCAGCATCAGGACCTTCTCCCCGCTCTCTTCCCGAAGCGTCCTGAGAGCTTCAACCATCGGGTCCACCTTGATCTGCGGCGTGCACCACCGGAACGTGTTGGACGGCGGCGGGACCCCGCGACCAAGCATGTAGACCATGAAGCGGTCCTCGATTGGCGGAAGCACGACCCGGGTCCTAAAGCCCTTCTTGGCAAGCTGCGCGAGCATCGCCATGGCGGCGGCCTGAAGCGGTGGAAGCTCCATTCGGGTGTCGGCATAGATCACCGTGAGTGACTCCGGCGCTGGAATCTTTCCCTTGAGAATCAGATGGGGAATGAGACTGGCGACCGTGCCGGAGTCTTTTCCTCCGCTGAATCCAATCGCCCAATGACGATGGCCACCGGCGAACGCGTTGACGGACTGGGCGGTCCGGTCGATGGCCTCGGTCATAGTCATCCGCGAGGCGTCCCAAAATGTCGGCTCTTGTTCGCTCACTTCGCGCCTTTCCCCGAGAACAGCGGCACGATCCGGATGTTCTTCCTCGACGGGTTCTCGAAGTCCTCGTTGCGGATCTTGCCCTGCGACTTCAGTAGGGCATTGAACCGCGTGGAGATGTCGATGGATTTCCGGGCCTCGGCCTTTGACGGGAACACGGCGAACCCATCTGCCGATGAGCCGGAGCAAATGGCGCCTTCACAGTCACGGTCCCACGTGAACGGGATGTGGAGGCAATCCTGGTCATCATATACAACCAAGAATCCGGCAGGTTTGTTGCGCTTCTTCATACAGTGAATTCCTCCAACTTGGTTTTTTTGCTGAGATAAAGCGGGTGCTTCGGCTGGCGCTGATAGGTCAGGCCGAAGCAGTGAAGCTGGACGTTGAACGTCGCCATCATGTCCATGATGGCATTTCCACGGTCGAGATAGGTCCCGTGGTTGCCCCAGCAGCAGACGACTCGGCCAACACGGCTGTTGCGGGCCCAGTATCGGAGATACTCGTCGTTCTTCAGCCACTCCGGGAACAGGCTTGAAGCCTCGTACAGCGCCTGAGGATCGGTAGATCGGAGAGCGAAGGCGTTGGTCATAATCATCCCGCTGAATCCCCAGCGCCGGGCGAAATCCTTGCAGCGACGGACGGTCGGATCGTCAACCTCCTCCGTCGCAGTGCTCGGATTCAGGCCGATGAACTGGGCCATCGATCCGGGCTTGCAGTCGCGGAACGTGATGGACAGGTCAAAGCGCTCCGTACCGCAGCGCGAGTACGTCGCGGACCGGTGCTCTAGGTCGCTGTGGTGGAGCTTCACGACGTGGCCGTGGAGGATGGATGGGTTCATGCGGCGAGTTGATACTGGCTGACGTCTGCGCGCTGTGTGAGCTGGGCGAGGACAAGCGCCCGGGCGAATCCGCAGGGCACGGCGTTGCCGATCTGCTTCACCTGTTCGGTCTTCGTGCCCGTGAACTGATACCCGGACGGGAAACCCTGGGCGCCCGCCAGCTCGCCTGCGGTCAGCATCCGGAACCGGATGTCCAGACGGTACCGCTGGCCATCGACGATGACCTCGGGTTGCACCAGTCCGAACCTGTCGTGCGTGGTGACCGTCGGAAGAGGCTCGGAAGCGGATCGCGCTTCGCCGTTGCCGTAATATTCAACAAGGAACGGCTCAACCAACGCGATGGCGCCCGCAGTCGAGACCGTTGGCGCGGGCTCAGAGACTGGACGAAGGCGGCCGTCGGATTTCTGCGGGAGAAGGCATGGCTCGATCAGGGCGTGATGAATTCCGCCCGCGCTCACGGTCCCCAGCGGCTCTCCGACCCTCTTGGCCGATCCGCGAAGCTGGCCTTCGTTGGTCCCCCTCATGGTGACCACGAACGGCTCCACGACGGCGATTGCACCGCCACGCGCTGTCGTCACCGTGGGCACTGGGCTGTCGATGGACACCACCCGCCCGCCGTGCTCCATGCAGACCATCGACGGAACAACGCCGAATCGCCGCAGACCCTCCCAAATCCGCTCCATGGTCCGCGGCGCCAGAGGCTTCTTCCGCGAGTAGATGGATTCGCCCGGAAGGCTCCAGTCGATGATGTCGCGCGCGGACCGCCAGCGCGGGAGGCCTAACAGGTCCGACGATGGGGCATTGGTTGGTTCGGGCCACACGATCCGCCGACGTCCGCGGACGGCCTGGACGAACAACCGTCGCCGCGTCGTGGGATCGCCGTAGTCGGCAGCGCACAGAATGCGCCAGTCCACGGTGTACCCGATGGCACGGAGCGTCCTGATCCACGCCTGGAACGTCTCTCCCTTGCGGCTGGCCAGTGGCTTCCCGTCGTGGCCGAGCGGGCCCCACTCCTCGAACTCCGGCACGTTCTCGACCATCACAACCGACGGACGCAGCGCCTCGGCCCACCGCGTGACACACCACGCCGTTGCCCTGGACTGGTCGTGCATCGGCCTGCCGCCGCGTGCCCGGCTGTGGTGCGTGCATTCCGGAGATGCCCAGAGGATGTCTAGCTCGCCGACCCGGAATAGGGACCTCGGATTGAGGCTGTCGATTGAGGCGCACAGGTGGCGCGCGTCAGGATGGTTGGCGGTGTGAGTCGCCACAGCCCGGTCCCAATGGTTCACCGCCGTCAGCCTAGGCGTCATTCCAAGGTGCCGGATTGCCTGCATGGCGCCCGTGCTGGTTCCACCCGCGCCACAGAAGAGGTCGGCCATATTGATGATGCTCACTCTTCCTCCCCCTTGTTAAGCACCGGGCAATCCGGCAGGTGATACTCCCAGGGTTGTCCGCAATCGCGGCACCACACGCGGGGCCGCTCGTATTGGTCTTCGATGTCGTTCATGCGTTCCGGTCCATTTCCTCCATCGCCCGCTTGAGATAGACGGCCTTATCAAGGGTCTCCTCGTACGCGTGGCGCATCCACTCGCGCAGCGTCAGCGGGTTTTCAGAGACGGTCTTGCCGTACTTTTTGACACCAACCTGCTGCCGTGCGGCGATGTCTAGGCACACCGCCCGCTCGGTGCCTGTGAGCGTTGAAAGATCGCTCACTTTGCGCCTCCCATCCGTGCCCTCGGTACGACGTATAGGATCGGACCCGGACAATCGGTGTAGGCCTGCCCGCGAATGATGCGGGAAACAATCGCGTAGCTCGCGCCGTAGTGCCTCGAAATGTCCATGACTGGCACGCCGGCCATGGCGTGTTCACGAATCCGGCGCACCTGTTCCTGGGTGAAGATCCGATTGCGATGTTGCGGGCAGCTACCGCGAAGGTGCGTGATCGGACCTGGGTCCGCCTGATAGGAATTTCCTCGGGCAATCCGTGACACCGTCGCGCTGGAAAGGTTCAGCTCGAACGCGATCTTGGTCTGTCGCTCTCCAGCGGCCACACGCTCGCGGATCTGCTTGATGACAGACGGAGTCGGAAGATCGCGGCGGAACAGGCTGCGCGGTGGAGGTGAAACACGACGCTTGCGCGGAGCCTTCGGATACTGAATAGACTTCGGCTGGTTGACGAAAGCCGATGCCATCAGTCGGCGGACGGTTTCAGGCGGAAGGATCGCGTTCATTTCAGTTCCTCGATTTCGATCTGGGCCCCGACTTGTAGCGCCGTGTACCACTTGGACGTTTTGCCCTCCACGACCTGGCAGTCGTCGCTCCAGATTCCCGCCTTCGTGAGCGCGTCCATGATGGCCTTCGCCAGATTGTCCACGTCGGGCCGAATGGTGTGAAATCTCGGCGCGCCGTCCTTGAGTCCGCGCTTTCCGAAATGGCTCTTGGGCCTTGGAAAGTACGCGTTGATTGTCAGCTTTAGAGGACCGGTGAACTGCACGCCGTCCCACGCTTCCTTAGCGCGGATTGCGACCGTGCGCTTCCACGCGTCGGCCGTTCCCGGGTCATAGACGCCGGCGTGACGGCCGCGGATGCAGGCACGGGCGCGAGGCTGTGCAACGGGTTCGCCATCGGCGAAAAACATGAGAGTGTTCACGCGGCGATGAGGTTCGGGTTTCCGTCCACTGCCGCGCCGAACAAGGTCGGCGCCGTGATCTCGTTTTCCGCGGCCTCGCAGTATCCAACGGAGCACCGCCAATACTCCTCGTTAAGCTCGATCCCGACCGCGCACCGGCCAAGCTTGAGCGCCTGGTAGGCCGTCGATCCGATTCCGTTGAACGGGTCGAGGATCACGTCGCCCTCGTTGCTGTACCGGCCTATCAGGCGCTTGATGATGTCAAGTTGAAGTGGGCACACGTGCTTCTCCTGCCGGTTGCGCTCCTGGTCCGTGTTCAGCGTCCGCATCCGGGCGATGTCGGTCCACACGTCCGGATTTCGCGAGATGGGAGGGAACAGCATGAACGACGACGGGAGCGTCCCGGTCTCCTCCAGGGCCTTGGCGACGGCGACGTGCTCGCGGAACGAGTACCCGTTTTCGAGCGCATGACGACGCCAGTGCGCGATGATCTCGGTGTGCGACAGATGCTTCAGCACCTCCGGGTCGAGAAGCCGGTTCCCGTCCGACTTCCAGAAGCCTGCGGCGTCCAGTTGCCAGTCGGCGCGGGTGTAGGTCGCCTTCGACTTGGTCACCGGAACGTCGGCGTATGCGTTGGACAGGTCGGACGGAAGCTTCCGGAATATCAGGATGTACTCCGGCATCCCTGCCCCCATCTTCGTCGAGTCCTTGGCGTTCTCGCTCCAGCCGAGGCGGTAGGTCTGCGCGTTCTCGCGCACCACGTCCGTGTCCACGGTGATCCGGGCGAGGAAGACGAACCCGGCGGCGGTGAATGCGGCCGTCGTCTTGTCGCTGAACGGGTTCACCGTCGGGCCTCCGAGGCCGGTGACGTTCCCGAACATGATGCGGTCCTTGACGTGGATCGCGGCGATCCGGCCAGGGCGGAGCACACGCAGCAGTTCCGGGCAGAGGAACCCCATCTGCTCGAAGAACTCCTTGTCCCCGTGGTTGTGCCCGAAGTCGTTAAAGCTTGGGCTGTATTCATACTGGTTCCCGAACGGGATGGACGTGAGAACCATGTCCACGCTGTTCTCGGCGTGGGACTGCAGCTCGAGCACGCAGTCGTTGCGGATGACTCGGAATCGCTCGCCGCTCACCTCGGAGCGGTCGCAGCCTAGGGTTCGATGGAGGGTCATAAGATCGGAGCAGTAGAGGCCGTGACGGCGGATCAGGTCGGTCATGCGGGCAACCAGCTCGTCGTGCTGGCGCCACTTGTCCTTCAGCGCCTCGGCGATCTGCGCCTCGGAATCGAGGAAGATGATGTGGATGTTGCAGCGGTTCTTCTGGCCGTACCGGACGATCCGATGGACGGCCTGAATGAAGTCGTTGAACTTGTAGCCGACGCCGAAAAAGATCGCGTCCGAGCAGTGGTGTTGGAAGTTGCAGCCTGAGCCGGCCAGCGACGGTTTGGTCGCCAGCAGCCGGTATTCCCCGGCGGCGAAGCCCATGATGAGGTCCTCGCGCAGTTCGAGGTCCTGCGATCCATACACCGACTTGCACAACGGGAACCGGTCTTCGATGGCCTCGCGCTCGGACTCCAGGTCGTGCCACAGAAGCCAGTGCTTCCCGAGCGGTTCGTGGGCCACGATGTCGTAAGCCTTCTCCACCCGCAGTGCGATGGACTCGCGTTTCATATCCGCCGCGGCCTTGAGCCCCACGGCATCGTCGCGGAACAGTTGCGACTGGCCCCACGAATCGACCTGGTTCCACGCCTTCTTGTGGTCCACATCGATCTTGTGCCAGTGGACCTTGACCGCGGGCATGTCATAGCCGGCGTCCGAATACCCGAGGTCGGATGGCTTCTGGATGAAGGCGGCCCACGACCTGAGCCAGAGCCAGAACTGGGCCTCCATGTGCGGGTAGAGCGTCAGGTTGTTGGCCTGTGATGAATCGCGCTGGAAGAACCGCGTGAGCGCCTCGCCGGTGTCCATTACGCCGAGGAAACCCGCGTAGTGGATCAGCTCCTTGTACCGGTTCGGGGACGGCGTGGCGGTGAAGACGAACCGGTATTGGACGACGCGGAAGGCCTTCAGGAAAGTCTGATAGGTCTTCGTCCCGTACCCGCGCAGGATGCTGGCCTCGTCGAGTCCGGCACCAGCGAACTGGGCGAGGTCGATGTCACCGTCCCGGACCCGCTCGTAATTCGTGATGAGGATGCGGGCCGGCGTCGCGGCGATGTCCTCGTTGTTCCGGACGTACTCGATTTCGAGGCCCATGGCGGGCCCGTCGGACTTCGTGAATTCCTGACGGACCCCTAGCGGTGCGATGATCAGGTAGCGGCCACCGGTCTTCTCCACGACCCACTTAGCGATCTGGAGATTGATGCGGGTCTTTCCGAGGCCGAACGAGGCGAACACGGCCCGACGGCCGCCTTGGATCGCCCACGCTGCGATGTCGCGCTGATGCGGCTTCAGGGACGCGTCCGGTGCGGACAGCGGGTCGAATCCGGCGCGCTCCGCCTGCGGTATCTTGCCGCGGAGGAACTCGACGTATTTGGAGGCGCGGTCGCTCATACGGCTGCCCTCCTGAACGCCCAGTCCGCGGCCTCGACCGGGACCAGTTCCCGCGAGTACCCCGGCCAGCTCTTGGCTTTCACACACTGGGCGTAGGTCTCTAGGCCCTTGAAATACTCCTCGCGCCCAAGGGCCAACGTGCGCGGTCCAATAGGGATGACGTTGACGAGGTACGGTGCGACGTCCTCGACGACGACGAACACGAAGGCGTCCCGCTGGTTCTCGGAGTCCGCCTGCGTGTTCCAGTTCTCTAGGTATCCCGCAGCCTGCCGGTGATAGCCTCGGTCGATGGCAATCTTCATGAATTCGGCCTTGGCAGCGCATCCCTTGCCGACCTTCTTGATGTCCACGAGGGCGTTTGACTTTGCCGGGACCCAGTCGATGCGGGCCCGTGTCAGGACATCGCCGGCCTGCGTCTGGATGCGGTTGAAGACGGAGACCTCCGAGAACCCGCTGCGGAAGATCGTCGAGCACACGCCGTCTTCGAGGATCGAGCCCACGCAGCCGTCGATGGCTTCCATCTCCGACGCGGTGACAATGAGCCGGCCGTCAGCCTCCTGTTGACGCCGCCACGCTTGGCAGGCCTTCGCGTTGAAGGTCCACTTTTTCGGGCCGTCCTCGGACTGATAGGTTTCCGGGACAAGTGCGATCTGCGGAAGCGGCTTGTGAGGCTCTAGAACCCGATGATGGATAAGCGTCCCCATGCGCATCCACGGGGTCACCTTGCGCGGCTCTGACAGGTACACCGGCAGCCTTGCCGGCGGGTCCATCTCGCCGAGCATCGAATTGGAGACGCCGGGGGCCTTGTGATAAGTCTCGGACGTCAGATCGAAGAAGATGCCGGTGACGTTGGGTTGCCAGATGCTCATGGCTTGGCCTCCTTGGCTGCGTCCCATGCGTCACAGTCATCTCCATCGGCGCACAGCGTTCTCATTCTATCCCCCGCCTCCTCCAGCCGCTTGATGCGCTCGCGGGCAGCGGTGTTCTTGTTTGCCAGAATCTCAACAATATCGGCCACAGTGGGGACGCCGTAGCTGTCGCCGTTGACTTCCAATTCGGACAAGCCGGCCTTTATGGCTTCAGCCCTGGCCGCGTCTTCCACCTCGGACATTTGCCGAATGGCGCTCCTGAATGTGGCGTTCTCTTCTTGAAGCTTCAGCACCTCGGCGCAGAACTGGGTTGTTCGCTGGTCGCGGGCGCATCCTCCAGCCTTCAACCGGGCAATCTCGGCGTTCGCGGCGGTGAGGTCGCGGGTGAGGTTTGCGATTTCGTTTTCCAAACATCCCTCGGAACGCATCCCCATTTCCTGCCCGCATTTGAAAACGGCCATGTCGTTGACGTAGGCCCACAGTTCAGACCCGCAGAACTGGCACTTCTTTGTCTTCGTGTCGCTCACGCAGCACCTCCCGGCATCTGGCTCAGGGTCTCCGCGTAGCAGTTCAGGCACCCTGGCGATACCTTCGTGCATCCTCGCCAAGGGTTCCATGTGTGGTCCGTCCATTCGATCTTTGAGTTTTCGGCCATAGTTTTGGTTCGTTCGATTTGTGAAATTTGCCACCCGGAGACAACAGCTAAGGTGATGTCCATTTTTGCCTTCACGTCGCCCTCCTGAACTCGATCACCCAGACCCAAGGATTGGAGGCCCAGGAATCGGGGCCGTTGATGGAGGACCAGAGGGTCTGGAACGATCTCACAGGGCTTTTGAAACCTCGGACAACTCCGCCCGCTTTCGTGTGCGACGCGACAACGGTGTACGGCTTCCAGTATTCGATGCCGTCTCCGAATGGGTCCTTAACCGGTTCTATCCCCTCCTTCTTCGCGTCCTCCTCCGTGATGTCCTGCAACCGCTCGACGCGCACGGCAGTGATCTCCAGTGTGATCCGGGAAGCCCAGCGCGGCATGTAGATTGAGGGTGTCCATCCGCCATAGAGTGCCCCCATGCCCGCCGCTTCTACACTCTCCATGTCAGCGCGATAGATGGTTCCGCTCGCCTTCCGAAGATGGGTTTCCTTGACCCACATGCAGTCTCCGACTTGGCCGTATGGGCACGGCTGGGTGACGTGCTTTGGATTGAACTTTTCCGAGCAGGATGGTGGCTGGTTCGTCTCCTGAAACTTGAAGATCCGCCGCGTCATGGTCTTCCGGTCGTCAAGGATGGCGCGGATCATGGCGCCCTTGAATGAGATGCTTTTCACAGTTCGATGTCCTCGCAGGAATACACTTGGGTCATTGCAACCAACTGTGACGGCCACTTCGGTTCCACGAAGGATTTCTCATGGAACAGCACCTTGTCCGTCGGCTGGATCGTAATTCGCCCGTTGTCCAGCTTGATGAACATGAACTCCTTGGCCTGTTCAGGCTTCCTGGAGAATCCGTCGTCGATGGGCGCCACCGTGAACAGGTACTCGCCTTCAAGTATCTTCCCCCCAACGTTGGCCTCGACATTGAGCCCACGCAGGTAGGTGTACTCGATCGTCGAGAACTCCCGCCCGTAGCAGTCCCACCGCTGGGCGCGTTTGATGGGCCAGTCAGGTTCCGCGTCGGCGCTGAAGTCTAGAGCGTGCGGCGGGATGGCCCGGTACACCGCTCCGCACTCAAGCATCACGGTGCAGCCCCAAGCGCGGCCCGGAATGCTGACGAGGCCAAACCACACGCACGGGATCCAGCCGGTTCCACGGGAGATGAAAGCGGCATCCACCATGCAATACTGGTGCGCCGGAAGCTGGCCAGATTGGGAGTATGTCACGGCTTGGACTCCTTGGCTGCGTCTTCGGTGGTCCTCGGCTTGAGCGGGATGTGGATGACCTTATGCCCGCCGTCCGTGACGGTGATTTTCGCGCCCGCGTCGGTCAGACGCTTGGCCAGCCGGCGAACCGAGGCCTTCGACCCGCGGGCGCCCTCGGTCCCCGGAAGCTCAGGCTCGGAGTGATCCGGCATCTTGGCCTTCGCACCGAACTTCCGCTTCACGGCGACGGGCATCTTGATCTCGACGTCGTTGCTATCGAGGTCCCAAGAAATCGAGACGCTCAGGGTGAGCTTCGGCGTCACATCGCCGCCGGCCTCGTTTGTCTCCTGCGCTTCCTCGACGGCGGCATTGATAGCCTCCGTGATCTGGTCCTTCGCCTCGGACATGAGGCCCGGGATTTCGTCGGCGACGAGCTGGCCGAGTTCTTCGATGCGGTCGATTTCGGTGCTCATACACGCACCCCCACCTTGGTCTCCTGCCGGATTGTGAGCCCCGGAAGCTGTCGAAGTCCCTGGGCGATCTCGGCGAGGATGACGGACCGCCGCGGCGTGATATCGCACAGGTCCGGCCGGGCGTTGTAGAGCGCGCGGATGTCGGTGACCTCGAACGTCCACGGCTGGCGAACGGTCGTCCCGGTGGGCCTCGGCGGTGCGGCTACGGGCACCGGGACCGACTGCGCGACGATCACCGCGTCCTCCGACCGCTGCATGGTGACGCCTAGCTTGAGCAGTTCCGCCTTCGCGGCTTCCGCCTTGCGCGCTGCCTCGGCTAATTCCTCGCGGCTCTCGGCGTTCTGCGCGGCCTCGCGGGCCTCGCTCTGCTGCTTCTCGGCCTCGGCAATCTGGCGCTGTATCTCCGCCTGCTTCTTCCGCTCCTCCTCCGCGAGCCGTGCAACCTCAGCCTGCCGGACCTTCTCAGCCTCGGCGGCGATGCGTTGTTGCTCGACCTCGTAGGCCGTTAGGAGTGCGGTGACCCGCGCGTCATCGACCGTGATGTCCCGAATGAACGTCTCGGCGGTCGCGTCGATTCGACGGCCGAGCTCGAGGACAGGAGCCTTTGCCTCCTTGCGGGACGTCTCGACCTGCTTGGCCAGGGCCTTCAGCGCCCGGAGTGCCGTGACGGCCGTCGCCTGTTCCACGGCCGTGGTGACGGCGGTGACCTCGGACGCTGCCGCGATGGCCCGTGTGCGATCCGCGTAGGCCTCCGGCGTGATCTCGACCACCACCGACTTCGTGTCGCCGATCCTGAGGAGGCTCACTGGG
>Ga0214923_10005509_pt1 | contig 14688 bp, 9 predicted proteins | sample LL1510_MetaG_FD_177993 | JGI IMG/M metagenome (GOLD analysis project Ga0214923, IMG submission 177993) | Freshwater microbial communities from Lake Lanier, Atlanta, Georgia, United States - LL-1510 | ecosystem: Environmental > Aquatic > Freshwater > Lake | place: USA: Georgia | collected 2015-10-15 | reverse complement strand
AGTGATACCTGTGTTTGCCATTTGTGCGCTAGTAATTACTCCAGTAATCTGCGTGTTAGCAACAGATGTAATTTGAGATGAGATAATGTTACCAGTAATCTGCGTGTTAGCAACAGATGTAATTTGAGATGAGATAATGTTACCAGTAATCGCAGTATTAGCGAGTCCTGAGATTATATTTGATGTGATTTTCTGAATAGGCATAGTTTTTTATTCTTTAACTTCCAGAAGTTGATGCTAAAAGATAATATGTAACTCCTCCAATTACAACAGGAATTTTATTTGTTACTGTATTGGCTGTTGAAGAAGATACAGTTCCACCAGAGAGCAAAGTTCCTGTGTTTGTGGGAAAAGTTAAAGTATTTCCTGAATAGTTCGTTATCGTTGGAGGAAATGTTGTAATTTGTGTTCTAAAACCTAGATTACGAACAGAAACATTTGCACCAGCACTTGGAGCAGAAGTAAATGTTAAAGTTGTACCAGATGTAGTATAATTATTTGGTGATGCTTGAAATACACCATCAATAGTAACGATCAAAGTATTCGCATCTGTTGAAGAGTCTGTTAGTGTGAATGTCTGACCAGTTCCGTTTGCAGTAAACAAATCTGTTGTAAAATAACGTATATTATTTGCCAATTTTGCATAAGTGATTGAACCGTCAGGCACATATGCATAGTTTGATACTGCGCTACCACGGTAAATAACATAGATGTTGTTAGTACCAACACCAGGCGCAGCAGTAAATGTAAGTGTAGTACCAGAAGCAGAGTATGCAGTAGTTGGTTCTTGCTTTACATTCTCAACATAAACATCAACATCTACTGCTGTGCTTACAGTTCTTGTGAGTGTAAAAACTGTAGTTGAACCATTACCACTAAATCTCTCTGCGTCCGTTTGAGGAGATACAGCAGTTGTTGGATCAAATGCAGGTATAATTGAGCCAAGATATGGCATATTATGAAATCTCCAACAATGATGCGATAACGTCTACTGAAGCATTTGCTGATGCTGTAACTTTAATAGAATCTGCGGCTTGTAATACAATCTTTTGGTCACCTCCAACAGGAATCAATGTTGAGCCTGCTAAAATAGGAACATTAGAAATAATGGAGTAGTCTATTGCAGAACGAGTTAAAAACACGTTTGCAGTAACAGAACCGGCTGCTTTATTAGATAAAGACAAACCAATGAGTGTAGTTTGTGTAGCAGAAGGGCAAGTGTAAACAGTGTTACCACTTGTTACTATATTTGCTGCTACGTTTGATTTGAACGCATTTGCCATTTATAATTCCTTAGATTATCTATTTATCTCATCCTAATGCAATCGCATAAGCAATCGCACTTGCATCTGATGTAGAGATAGCGGCATAGATTGCAGTATTTGCTGCACCGGTTAGTGTTGTAATATTTGCTGAAGTGATATTACCAGTTGTAATATTTGCCGTAGTGATTGTTGCATTAGTTAGATTTGCAACGTTTGCTGTTAATGTTCTTGATACATTTGCATTAACCGTATTGAATTCGGTAGAAACATTAAGAGAAGTGGCATTACCTGTAATGATAAGATTACTTAATGTTGTATTGCCTGTAACAGAAATCGTATTGCCGACTGTGATTGATCCATTGACAGCCAAATCATCATAACCAAGAGCATCAAGCGTTATATTACCGCTAACAGTCAAGTCACCTACAATAGTTACATTATTGGCAACACTAAGATTTGTGTTAGCATAAAACGTAGAACCTGAGCCACCATCGGTCAAAGAATTCATCTTTGAGATGATTTCTTGTGTTCCTGTTAGCCATTGGCTGAAGGTATTAGCAGTTGATAGTTGATTGGTATTAGCCATTATTTCTTCCCGGCGATTTCATACAGCAATGCTTTTATTTCGCCCATATCTTGTTCTAGTTTATCCAAACGTTGTTTAGTTTCCACTTTTTCATTTTGTTGTTTCTTTGCAATTTCACGTTTCATCAAGTAATCGTTTAATCCAGCCTTGTCTGTATTTAGAACAGCCTTTGAATGAATATCACGAATTAAATAATCATGGTCTTTTACTTTAGCGTACATAATTAAGCACCTGTTGGTAGAGCAATCGCACGAACATCACGCACTTTTGGAACATTAGTTGTATCTGTACTTGCCATAACAACTTTGATTGCAAAAGTCTTAAATGTGTTAAATGAAGCAGTGCTTGATGTATACACAACATTATTATTTGCTGTGCCCGAAACGCCTGGTGCGAATGTTAATTCACGGAAATCTGTTTTGCTTGTTGCTGCATAGTTTGCATTTCCAATTTCTGTCATTAACTGATAAGATTTGTTATCAAACACATCGTTATCTGAATCGGAAAGAATCTTATAGTAAACGTAGATGTTTGATGTAGATGGCTTGTATGCAGTTAGATACACACGCAAGTCGCCTGATTCAAATCCATCAGCAAGTGTTACGCGGCGAGTGATATAGCGAGTAACTGCATTACCACCAGACTTCTTGTCTTCGCCGTTATATGTTGCAGTTGCGCCGCTGCCTGCACCACCAGAAATTGTAATTGTTGGTGATGTTGTATAGCCTGATCCTGGTGTGTCAACAACGATGCTTGTTACGTTGCCGCTTGAGACAACAGCATACGCATTTGCACCTGAGCCACCACCACCTGAGATTGTTACAGTTGTATTACCCGTGTATGCTGACCCACCTGCTGTTATTGAGAAACCAGAATTCAACAATGGAAGATTATTGATATAATTATCAACAAAGATACCACCAAATCTTGTGATATCAAGAACAGGTGAAATATCACTGTTCAAGGTTGCCATTGTAGCTTTCAATAACAATGTTGTATTGCCTGTTGAAGGATTCAATACGCGGCGACCATTGCCATCATCCATTGTGTAATCTTGTTTTGGATCAATCGTAGCAAAACCACTTGTCATACCACCAGTTGACTTCTCTGATTTGAATGAGTAGACCAGTGAAGTGTTTGATGTTGTAATATCAGAAGTAATTAGATGTAGTAAGTCATAAGCAACGTTTGATGTTGGCTTATCAACAATAAATTGTGCTGTTGTTGTTACCGAAGTATCAAATACTTTGCGATAAATTCTAAACATCATATCCATGTTTTGGTCAGCAGTCCATGTAGATCCATTCTGTGATTGGAAGAATGAACCACCATATGGTTGCTCTGAAATCTGTAGACCAGTAACTAAATCTAACTTACCAATTTCACCAACATATGCTTCATATCCATTTGAGTTTGATAAAAGAACAAATGAATGTTCACCTGGAAGCATATAGATTGGGCTATCAAACACAAAATCTGTATACTTTGTAGGATCATCTAAGTCTGGTGAAGAAGTAACATTTACTTTATCGGGTGTCAATGTAACTGAGCCATATGGGTAAACAGTTGTTGATGATGGGTAACCGTTTACAGTTGGGCGTAGTTGCAATGTCACAGGAGATGTATCGTGTTTTGATTTAAAGCAAACACGAATTCTCTCAACAAAAATACCTTGTGCGTATTGTGCTGGTGAAATCAAGAATGTTTGTGCTAATGGATCCCACCATCCACTGATTGGTGTATCAACAGAACTTGTTGTTTTTGTTACGCGAGAATCTTGAACTGATGTTCTCTGAATAACGGGTTGAATTGTTGAAATCAGTGTGTTTTCAGTTGTCTGTAACAAACCTTGTGCGAAGAATGATGCATCACCGTTTGTTGTAGAACTTGGAATATCACCAGTTGAGGTATCAATTAATCTGAATAGTTTCTCACCAACACGGAATGTTCCAGTTGGAATATTAAAGATACCAGCAACATCACCAGAACGTGTGGTAGTTGGTCTACCGATTGAGTAAACTGATGTTGTATCTGGTGTTGTGGTCCAGTTTGATGAAACTGTTGCTGTTCTTGTTGCTGCGTTATAAGAACTCATTGTTCTTTGTTGACCAGCACCTGTTCCACTTACGATAAAGATTGTATTGCTATTTGATGTGTTGGCATAATAACCTTCGTTATTTGCACCAGTTGCATCAATAGAAAGTTTAATCGTAGAAGAAGTTGCTGTATTTGCAAAACCTGAGAAGTGTTCGTAACCTGAAATGCGAACAGTTGTACCTGAAACTTGACCAATCAGATTTGCGTTTGTAATATTAAACGAAGTAGTTGGTGTAATATTTACAACAAAAACTGAGTTGTTTGAAGTCTTAGCAACAACAGCAGTACCATTTGTTGTGGCAGTTGTGTTGTTGTAAATTGTAACAGTTTCGTTATTTGCAGTCTTTGTGCTATATCCTAAGTTGTTTGTTGCGAGAATGAATCTATTTGCTCTAGCAACATACTGGTCAACGGATGTATTATCAAAGAAAGAATAAAGAGTTGTATCTGGCTTGAAATCAGATGCGGCAAACAATACACTCTTTGCTCTCATGTAAGGAATAACTGAAACATCTACAACACGATCACCAATAGACTGAATGATAGTTTGTGGTGCTACTTGTGAAACAATACCTGTACGAGTCTGTCCACTAGTTGTAGTAGTTGTTGTTCTTATTGCGTTATACTCAGCAAGTCTACCTGTGCCGATTTGTGAAGTGGTTGTTGAAGTTCCTGTCCACTGAGTTTGCCAGTTGCCCCATTCATATTCATAACCTGCGTTGCTTAGACCTTTCATTATTAGGTCCCAAGCATCTTTATCACCACCAATATTAACTAGAACATCTGCTTTCTTGTTTGTATCAACCCAAATATCTGATGGTGGGTTTAACTGAATCTTGCCAAGATAATTAACCACATTGTATGGGTTAATATTCATTGTCTTGGAAGCAAGAGCCTGATTTACGAAAGTTGTATTTGAAGCAGCAACAGTAACTAAAGGACCTGTTTGCAGATAATTTGTTGAGTTTGCTGCATCAAAAGTCAACATTCTTGAAGAGATGTTGAATGTTGGGCGCATTTCTTGATTCTTTGGATCAATAGATGCAGAGTATTCTACTGAAGAAACATCAGCAACAGAGTGACCTTTGAATGAATCTACAACAATACCGTTCTTAAATCTTGGCAAGTTTGTGCTATCAAGAATAGTCAAATCTTGTTTGTTCATTGCATCTTGTTCTAGCAATGACAGTGATGTATAGTATTCTAGATTTTCAACACGCTTTTCAATACCACCAATATCACGCATTGTATAACGGCGATTATTGATATAGGTAACGCTGATATTTGAAGTGTTTGCAAGATAAGGTGGCTCAGACAAGATATAAAGATTCATCGCATCATCTTTATTCTTTGGCTGAAGAGGCGTTAGTGCCGGTGTTCCTTTGATTACACTAAACGTTCTGTTTTTATTAAGAACAATCGTATCAATTCTTGGCAAATAGTATGAGAAATCTAATGTGATATCTGAACCATTATCAGGAATCTTTGGACCAGTTGTTGATGAGTCAACATCAAATACAACAGCAGAACCAATTGTAGCAGTTGCATTTTTACGAACTGGTCTGAAGTCTAAACAATCTCTTAGAATAAATTGATTAGTTGTAATTGGAGATGCATATACTGGAATAGTTTCGTATGTTGGGTATGAATCAACAGTAAAGAATCCAGCACCTGATGAAGTGTATAGATTGTATTTTACAACCAATGCACTTGAAATACCTGGTGCAGTTTGACCTGCTTTTAATTTAATAACTGCATGGTCATAGTAAGAATCTCTTTGTCCGTTGTCAAGTGTATAACGAGTACTGATATCCGTATTTGATGCACCAGATGAAACAGTGCCGGCAGGATATTCATAGACGTTAAACGAAATAACATCGGAAACATAAAGAGATTGTGCTGTATCAGGTGTTCTGATAACCATTGTGTTAGCAATAGTAGTTTGACCTTGTGATGCATACACTAACACTTTACCGTTAGCGAAAATATCTTCACCACCAGAGAACTGGAATTGTGCATTAGCGGTAACTAATGTTTTTGTTTTTGCAGGGCTACCAGAAGCAAGTGTATAATTGATTGTCGCAACAATATTAGCAATCATATTGTTAGCGTTTGTGATTGTCAGTTTCTTGGTGCCAGTATTAACTGTTGTAACCGCAGTAGCAGGAACAGTTGATCCATTTGCATAAGGTGCAGATTGTCTGTTATCTGTAACAACAACCTGATAATTTTGTGCTTTAGATGAAGTTGAAGATGCACTAGAAAGTGTTTCACCTGAACCAGTTGAAAGTGCTGGTGAATCATTACCTACGAATGTTTGTGATTCATATAGTCTACGATAGGAGAATGAGAAATCTGCAATCGTATTTTGTGTAACATAATCTTGCCCAAGTTTGAAGATTGTTGGTTCGTAGTTGCCATCAGATACAAATGCATCATCATATACTGATGCTAAGTCTTTAGAGCGAGTGTCCAAATCAGCAGCATTAAGTCTTGTGGTGCCTGAGAATGTTGCTAAACTCTCAATATCATTAAATTCAAAATCAATTGAGAATTGAGATTGTGTATTCAGTGTTGCGGTGAACGCACTATCAACAGTAAGATTTTGGCTTGTCGCATTGAATGCGGTAATATACTTTGGTTCTTCACCAGCACCTGGACCTGTTGTGATACGGAGTTTTGCACCTTTATACGCATCAGTTACAGTTGAATAGAACTGATTTGCTAAGGTATTACCAATAGCAACGGTAGTTACGGTTGCGTTTGTTGTATAAACGTTTACGTTACCAGTAATTGAATTATTTGCATTAACATCAAATAAGAATGTCTTGTAAGAATATGTCTTATCATTAGATGTGTTAGATGCTGAATCGTAATAAATTGATTTGACTCTTGCAGTGCCAATTCTTGTATTTGTGATTGTTGCTGCTGAAGTTACGTTGATTGATGATTGTGCTACACAATGCATCTCTACAGTTGAGAGATAGTTTATTGGAAACACACCGTAATGGTTTGTAGTGTAAACATAGTTACCGTAATCTGCTGATACTACTTTGTTTTGAACTGTATCAGATGATCTTGGTTTCTCTACTGTAATAGTAGTAGGTCCAACAGTTTCATATTCGTATCCAAACACATATGCTTTTCCTGGTGATAGGATAACATCCATGTTTGCTGTATTTGAGGTGTTCGTTTGTAAAGATAGATTGAATGGGCGAACTGTATAGTTACCTGATTCGTCATAGGTTCTACGAGCAAGTGTATCTTCTAGAACTGAATAAATTGGGAATCTAGCATTTCTGGTTAGATAACCATTTTCAACCCTAGCCAATTCAATAAACTGAGTTGTATCAGTTGAAATAAGTGAACGTGTAGCAAGAACCAATTCAATCTTAAATCTATCAGCACCAGGTGCTTGATAGTTAGATGCATTCTGTGCTGGATCTAATAATGAAGTATCTGATGTTGAAACGACTTTAGATTCAGTAATTTCAAAACCAATTCGTGCATTTGCGGTTGTATTGCTATACTTTGATGTGGCAATAGTCTGTGAATCATTTTTAACGAAGAAACCTTCATAATAATAAACACCTTCGGTAACAGAAAAAGTCTGCCCTGTGCCAACACCTGAAGTTGAAATATTTGCGGTATAAGGAGGGGATTCATAGGTATAAATTGTATCACCGGAAGAAAATGCAGAACCATAAAGCTGCTTAACTAATAGAGTTTTTGGATCGCCCGTACCTGAGTCTGCATCATAGACTTTAATAACTTCTGCACGTTTAGTTGGTGTTGAAACATTATCAACGATTGTTGCACCATCAAAATTGTTAATAACAACATCATTACCGTTATATGTTGAATCTAATTTTATGTAAGTTGCATCTTGTAAGAATGTTTGACCACCAGTGACAACAGAACCATTTTGGAAAACATGATTACCAAATCGTTCAACCTGTTTTTGTAGAATGGATTGGAGTTGAGTTAATTCGCGGGCTTGAACTGCATAGCCTGGTTTGAATAGTACGCGAAGAAACTTTTTATCCTCATCATAATCGTCATAATAAGGATCTACATTGAAATCAGTATTGATTGCCATTTTTTCCCTTTAGAAACTAATTACTAACTTAATATTTTCTGCTTGCCCATCTGTTCTAGTTGTTGCCACTGCATTCTCTGCGTATAAAATATCACCTCTATATTTTGCAAATTCTGGATTCTTAATCGTAATAACTGTTCTTGAAGCACCAGAAGACAAACCTTTTAGAGGCAAACCAACGTTAAATGTACCTGTAACGTTTGATAAATTTAAAGCATTTGTTGTTTGTGAATTGACATATCCAGAAGCAGATGGATTTGATGCTGTTCCTTGATATACGAATTCACCTAAAACATAATTTGTTCCAGCAACAACAGTCATATTTGTTGTTTGTGAAATAACAGAATTTGCTGCTGATGTATTTGCTTTACTTGTTGAACCATATTTATAAGGGTCTCTGAGAAAGCCAAATTGTCTGAAAGAAGTATTTGATGAGATTAATCCACCTTCTGTTGTATCAATTTCACCAATTCTTGTAGTGACCATAACACTGTTAGCACACAATTCTTTAGCTGGGTTATATGCATGACCCAACGCAGGAGGTAGAATTGCTCTTGCACTGGCACCAGAACCTGAACCATAAATGAACACGTTTGCTTTTGTATAGCCAGTTCCAATTGTTGTAACAGTTGTTTTTGTAATTTGAGTGTTGCTAATTGTTGCATTAGCTGCGACACCAGTACCATCACCAAAAACATAAATGCGTGTTCCAACAGTGATATTGTTTGCATTACCACCATAGTTATTTGTTGCAGCGGAAAGAGTAATAACACCAGTTGTATTTGAAATTGAGCTAATGTACGAATCGGCTGGAATACCAGTACCAGAAATAACTAAGTTTGAAAGATTTGCTAGAGTTGAAATATTGAATAGTGCAAGCGTCAGTGCGGTATTTGAAAGTCGTAACGAAGTTTGCCCTGATGAAAAGCCGTTTACGCGAACATTTGAGACATCGGTATAATTTGTACCATTTGCTGTAACAATGATAGAAGTCAATTCTCCATCAACAACGCCCGTATCATTTACGTTATAATCTAGCGCAGCGGTAGAAGAAGGTGCTGGCATCCAATTTGTTGTTAAAAATCTATTTGATGAAGAAACATTATACAGATATTTCCAAATGTATCCATCAGAAGTAGCAATATTTCCATTTGAAGTTGTATAGTCGCCACTTGGTTCTACAGTTGAATTGGCTGATGAGTTGTTTGACAGACATTTGTAAACACTTCTTCCTGAAGTGATTACATACATTGGTTTTAAATTCTGAGTTGTATTTGCTGAGACTAAAACAGACTCTTCAATCGTATCATCATACTGTCTATACTTTGTATTTCCTGACCAATAGACTCTAGGAACTACAATCTCTACATCATTGCCAGTGATACGTTTTGCAGCCAACATATTATCCCAAACTGACTTTTCGTTTGCGACTGTATCGGTAATAGAATCAGGAGATGATTCGTTGGCATATGGAAGTGCATTTCCAATATAAATGTAGCCAATCGTTGGAGATGGTTCAGAGAACGATTCTTTGAATTGCTCTAAGTTATTAAAAGCAAGTTTTTTAGATGTATATGAAGGCATAGTTACTTATTTATGTGATAATAATAAGAGTTTGTGCTGATGCACCATAAGTAAATGCAGAAGAAACTGCCACATTTGTATTACTTATAATGCTACTTACTGTCTTAGATTCACCATTGACCGAAATGGTCGAACCAACAGTCATAATGCTTCTTGTGTTAGCAATATTAAATTTAGTGTTATTACCTGTAATGTAAATTGATCCAGCAGATACATTTACAAGTCCAGATATAGTATTTGTTTTTAATGAAGAAAGGCTGCCGATAGATGAAATATTTGCGCTCTTATTAACTTCAGCATATTTGGCAAAACCTGCTGGATGCAATAAATCTTTAAGAACAGTTTTGTACTTCTTAAATTCTGTTACCGAAGAAGTTACATAAGAGAAGTCAACATAATAGTCTCTGCCCTGCAATCTTCTGTCGGTTGATGAAAGAATAGAATCAGAAGTTGTCCAACGACCTGGTAGAGAAACATAAGTTGGACCTAATGTTGCATTTGCAGAAGCAAGTCCATTACCAGAGCCAGTTAAGTCAACCTGAGGGACGTACTGATATCCCGAACCACCTGATGTTAGTGTAATCTCAAGTATCTCTCCTGGCATACCTGTGATTGTAGATTTGATTTGTTCTCCATCACCCATCAAAGCAGTAATCTTTACATTCGCACCTGATGCGAGAGTATTCGCTGATGATACGGTCAGAGTTGGAAAATTATTCTGTGCATAGTTTATACCACCAACGATACTACGAGCAAAAGAACCAACAGGAGAATTATTTGACCATGTTGTTGAATCAAAGAACTGAAACGCAACATTAACGTTTGCAGTTGTTGAAGAAGTGATTGCATTGATATATCTTTCTTGACTACGAATTACAATCTTATCACCCACTCTTAAATCATTTGTAAAATCTGTTCCTACACCAGTAATCTGAACAGTATTGTTTAGAACATTTGCAGTACCTGTAATTCTAGCAGGTTGAATTTCAATCTTAGTTATTGCACCGTTTGCAGCAACAGTTTTGACAGCAGCAGCACCATCTTGCCCATAACAGCCTGCTGGATTGGCGCCAAACACAATCTCATCACCTACGCGATAACCTGTACCACCGGCAACAACATCTATTCTGCCGATTGAACGAAATGCGCTAATGCCATAATAATTATCACCAGCTTGATATAATGCACCATCGGATATAAATTGGCTAACGTTTGAAGTTACATCTGAATACAATACAAAAGCGTTTGTTAGAGGACCAATACCTGTCAAAGTAACTGGTGTGAGTGCATCAATAATACGAGTATTTACGTTTTCAGTAATTGATCCTGGGAATCCATAATCTGTATTTGAGATTAATACGTTTGCATACGTTGAAATTAAATCAGTTGATACTGTATATGTGTTTGCAGAATTCGCACCTGATCCATCAACAACATCAATAGCGCCTGTTAATGTGAGAGGGCTTGTTCCTACACTTGTCAAAATAGATGCAACGTTGTAACCGGCACCACCGTAATATACAGTCATACCAGCAGCAGCACCTGGACTTACAGCAGAAACTTTTGCAGTCGCTTGACTTGTAAAACCACCACCAATAATTGGAACAATATCACCTACGTTGTAATTTGATCCACCATCTACAATATTAATTTTTGTGATGATTGAAAATGTATCGGCTTTTAGAGTGATGAGATTATCGTTGCTATCGATGATATTAATTGAAACTTCTTCACCGTTTACAAAACTACCCACAAATGTTTTGTCATTGATGAACAGTTCAAAAGGCAAACCAAAATTCAACGTGTCGGTAATAATTCTAGGTGCTGCACGTTCTATGATAGCAGACGCACCTGAAGTTAAACCTACTACTTTTCTATTTGCAAGTTTTGTAATATCAAAGTTCGTATAGTAAACTTTAATCACCGAATTTGATGCAGGTGCTGTATTGAATATTAGTTTTCGTGATTCTTTACGAACATAGTAATTAGTTGCAAGAGTTTTTAATGCACCATCAACATATACTGAAATCTCGGATTCAGCCGATTCTTGTGCAAGATAAAATGTTGTTGTATTTCCTGTACCAGTGTATACACTACGAATATCTGTCTCAATTCTGAGCGTATTATCTACAGTCCATTTACCGTCTGATGCACGAAGAATGTTATTCTTTGGTAATTTAATATCTACTTCATCCGAATACAACATTCTGAAGAGTAGCTTAAATGATTTTTCGTTACCTTTTGAAAGATATATTGGTAAAACATGCTTAATCAAAAATGCTTTATCTATATTACCATCTTTTGGTAATAGTGTTGCATATGAATTGAAAAAACTATTTTCAAAGTCATCTATTGAATCATCAACATCAGAAATGTTTCTGAGGTCTTTAGATTTTGCCACCAAATCATTAATCTGAGAACCTTGTTTAGTTTCAAGGTACTCATAGTATGCCTCTAAGAATGTGATGAATAGAGGGTATTCATCCCGAATATATTCGGGAACCTGACGATTAATCAGCAGTGATGTTTTTTGGTCAGCCATTAAATTGGATCAAGCGTTGTAACGATGGATGAAGGATCTGCGGAATCAATTGTAATAATAGTATTTCTTACTGATTCAATAATACCTTTTTCTGATTCTACAGTTAAACGCAGAAGCCCATCTGTAGAAGATAATGATAAAATATTGATATCAGTAATAGTTATAATGCCACTATCATAATCAATTTCACCTGCATTTTCATCAACAATTTGTCTTTGTGCAGTTGAGTCATAATAAACTGTTCTGATTGTACCTTTTCTTGCATCAATAACAGCAGTTGCAGTTGCACCATATCCATTACCACCAGAGATAGTAACAATTGCGCGAGTATAATCAATACCGCGATTTATGATATTAATACTTTGAACAGCACCGTTGACAATAACTGCTTCAGCAGTTGCACCAGTGCCATCGCCTGTAATCGTAACTGTTGGTGCTGTAGTGTAACCTGTTCCTGGATTTGAAACGGAAATTGATGAGAGTCCAGAAAACGATTGTGGAGTTTCATCAAAAGAAACTGTTCTTTCAACACCATCAACATCATAAACATTAAATTCAGTTGATGTTAGTTTGTTTGTAATTGTACCACGATGCAAAGGAACATTAAAGTAAATTGTATATGTTGCTCTAGTACCTAATGTTGGCTCAAATCTTTTTTGTACACGAACGGTTGTCTCTGAACCTAAAATGGCATTCAAGTCTGTAGAATCAACAGCATCTTGTAACTTTGAAAGAATAAACTTTGCATTAAACTGATTCAGATACGTGTTACGATATGAAAGGATAGCATTTCTGATTGTATTCTTTATTGACTCTTCACTATTATTTGTTTTCTTTGTATCGTACTGAACGGTACTGTTGATTGTTAGGTACAGATATTCTGGATCTAAAATCTCTGTCTTAATAGCAAGTACTGCTTTTGGTGTAATAATCTCATCAATGATGCGAGTCTTTTCTGCTTCTGAGATGTAATAGTTTGCTTTTGGTTTGATAGAAACAAATACTTTACCATAAACTTTTGGAACGTTATCTTCACCTGCCCAAACTGAAATAGACTCTACAGCAGGGTATTGATTTTTAATGTATGATTCATAATCTTTTACTGTGACCAAACGATTCTGTGTTGAAAATTGAGCAGTTGCTCCAAACTTAATATCATCAACAGATTCTCTGATTGAACCACCAGATGCAGCAGAGACAGGCGTGACAACAAAGTTTACCATCGTTTGTGATAATGAATCTGCTACAGTTGCAGTTGCCACAAAATTATTTGCTTTGTTTGCGGCTGTACCGTTTGTCAAAAGATAAGAAGCGGAAACAATAGCACCATCAGGTAATGATTTACCTACAGCATCGTTTCCAAAATATATTTCAAATTTACCGCTTTTGTTCTCTTGTAGATAGTAAACTTCTGAAGCAGGACCAACATCTAAGATATCTGTAACTAAACTGTACACTGCTGTTTGTGTATTTGAAGATGATGGTGCAACAGTAACACGAAGTGTTGTAGTATCAATGTTGTTGTCAGGAAGAATAAAAACTTGTTTTGGATTTGTAGCAGCATTATGTGAGAAATTATATGTTGTCAATTGTCCTTCATAAATTTTTAAATTCTCAAAATAGTAAGATGTGTTTGATTTTGTAGCAACCGTAGTATTCAAAACAACAAAGTTATAGGACTTATTATCAATCTGATTAGATAAGAATGCAAAGCCACGTGGCAATGTTAGTGTACCTGATGTAGAATTGTTTGACTGAACAGTTAGATTGATTGTTGCGACAGATGCTCTTGTTGAATATGGAACATATCCTAAAACTTTTGCATGTGAAACGACAGAATCACGAAGCAGTGCGGTATCTAAAAATGATTCATTCGCCACCATGTTAAGATAGTAAGCGTTGTAATGAGTGTTGTAAGCGAGAATATCTAACAGAACATTTAAGCCAGCACCCTCAAAGTCATAGTCGGTAAACTCTGATTGCTGATTTAGAAATGTCTTTAGATTTTGCTTGATTGTATCAAAATCAAGTTCTGTTACTCTTAAACGGTCTGCCATTTTATCTAATCCGCTCTAGGAAAAAATTTATTGTAATTGGATTGGTACTGTTAATAATATAAAATTCTAATCTTGCTTTATAGCCATTTTCTTCAGGTGAAGGAATAGCAGTTATTTTTGAAATACGGACTCTAGGTTCAAAGTTCGTAATAGTCTCAGCTAAACTTCTTTCTAATTGTGAAGAGATGATAGGATCAATATTTTCAAACAAAAGTCTGCGAATATTACTTCCTATCTCAGGGCGAAACGGTCTTTCATAGAAATTGGTTAGAACCAAGTTCTTTACTGAATTAATAATCGCATATTCATTTACATGAACATTAACGTCTTTTCTGACCGGATGAATAGTAAAATTCAAATCCAAGTCTCTGAATGTGCGTTCTGTAGGTATATTTGCTGTTGCCATCTCTTATTTATTTCAGTTTGGAGAACCAGTATTATCACCACCAGCGACAACA
>Ga0214923_10005508_pt1 | contig 14688 bp, 32 predicted proteins | sample LL1510_MetaG_FD_177993 | JGI IMG/M metagenome (GOLD analysis project Ga0214923, IMG submission 177993) | Freshwater microbial communities from Lake Lanier, Atlanta, Georgia, United States - LL-1510 | ecosystem: Environmental > Aquatic > Freshwater > Lake | place: USA: Georgia | collected... | reverse complement strand
TTTGTGCTATAATAAAAAAGTAAATCGGAGAAAATCTCAAGTGTTCAAAAGCACTCAAATCGCTTACATTTTTCTTGGTGTGATAGGTATTTTGGGATGGAATGCCTGGGCAATACAACGAGATGCTAAACTTCTCAAGGCATATGATTATCAAAGAGCAAAAGTAGAGTTCTGTAGTTCGCAGGCAGGATGGCATCCCGATTGTAATAATGATAAAATATACAAAAGATATTACGAAAAAACTGTAAAAGAAGGTGCTTTCAAATGATTGATTATAGCAAAGAACGTCAGGAACAACAGGTAGATAAACTCCAAGAGGATTTTATTGTCTGGGCAGAATCAAGAGCAGAGGAACTTGAGATTACCGTTGATTACTTTATTGCGGAGTTCTGTTCGTGATTTCAATTATTGCCGTAAGTCTATTGATTTTTCTTTTATTGATTGGAATGAGTTTCTTATTTGTGGCGAGTGATAATATACTTGACGAAGGAGACAAAAACTGGTATGATAATCAAGCAAACAGTGAGGAATCGTGAGGTTAATGGCACAAAAGTTTTTGTATTTGGTGGATCATTTTGAAAGATTCCCCCGTTCAGAATATGGTGGAATTTGGAATGTGATTGCAGAAGATGATGATGAATGCTTTGATTTGATTAAGGAATATGATAATGGATTCAATGAAAATTATGTAAATCTTCGTGAAAATGTAATCAAGGCAGAAAGATTTGCCCTTTCAGAAGATGAAGAATCCCGTATTGTAACTTCATTTACAACATAATTATGAGCACCGAACATTACAGAATGTTGTCCGAAATTGAAGAGCAACAAAAGAAAAGAATTGAATACTTGAAAAATAAGATTCGTGAATATGAATCTGAAATTGCTCAACTCAAATACTTTATGGAGAAAAAAAACAAATGAGTGCTGATATGATTGTTGATTATAAGGCACATCTCAAGAATGGTCGTGTCTGGAGAGTAGATATATCCCTGCCGATGCAAGATTCTCCTGAAGATGTTCCCAATTATCTGGATGTGTCGGTGGATGTGATTGCTCCAAATCGTGATTTAGCACAATATATTGTAAGTGTAATGTATCCCGATTACGATGCTCTCTCCATTCCTGATGACCCTCTCCATTGATTTGATTTCACAGTTTCTTCACAAGGCACCCAAAGACCATTACTATGAAGTAGAACAGTTCAAACGTGATGTATTTGCGATTTGGTTATGTTGTTCTCGTGAATTTATTTACAATAATGGTAAAGTTACTAAAACTGTGTGGGGTTTTTATAACTATAAAACTCACAAGTTTCATTCTCCTGTAAATAGTAAGACTATTGGTAAACAAGTGAATTTCAAGAATACAACTTGTTATACATCAATGCCCATTAAAATCACACCTTTGGAGGCAGCATTTAGATGAACGCATTTGCAGTGGGAGTAATTGTAGAACACAAAAAATTTATTGGAGAAGTTCGATTTGTTTGTGATGATTATATCAGTGTCTGTACCTCTGTGGGAGCACATCGTGCTGCGGATATATGCGTGATTGTGTATAAAAAGGATTGGAAGAATGTAAATCTCTTCAAGGAAAGTGCGAAATAAGAACTCTGGGGCCTTCAAAGTGTCTCTATAGTGTAAGCAACCGATTCTAAAATGGACTATTTTGATGATCTTTCGATTGAAGAGTTCTCTTCTTTTGATTTCGTAGAAGAGATGAATGAACCTCTCGAAGAAGAGGAAAAGTTCAACCTTCAAGAATACTTGAACTCAAACATTGATTACTGATTATGCCTAACACCGATCTTTTGTTTCGCTATGAATCTGGCGAACTTGAAGAAGAAGAGTTCTTTACTCTTTTTCAACAAATCTATGATACAAAAGCATACCAGTGGTTGCAGGGGCATTATGGACGCACTCTTCAATCTCTGATTGATTCTGGTTACATCGACTTCTAAACTACTATGAATCTCGACACCTACACTTTCACTGGCGATGCCGTAACCTATTTGGGTTTTATCGGTATTATCTCCACACTGATTATTATCGTAACTGCTTTCACACGTTTCTACAAATCACCCCTCAACAAGTAAATGACCGACACTGTAAATGTTCTGCCTCACCTCAAACAACTTCGTGCTGATTGGAGAAAACAAAACTTCAACTTCACAAAAGAACAAAAAGAAAAGTATGAACTTTTGACTCTTGCCCGATACGAAAGAATACGTTTTTTCAAAGAAAATGATCTCGTAGCAAAGGGACCGAAAGTTTCACCTACCGATGAGGTGATTGAAGAAGATTATTGATAAATATTGAAAGATACGTTCACCTGTAAATGAAGACTTTCCCTGAATTTTGTAAAGAAGCCTACGATGCTTCTTTTATGTCTGGAGCACAAGTTCGTCAGAGCGGTGAAGGTGGACGTGTCGGTAGAAAGAGAAAGAAAACTCCTGCTGAAATACGTAAATTGAAGCAGGCAAAACCTGGTGAAGAGAGACAACCAACAGATTATAAACCCCGCACAGATATTGGTGCTCAAAGACAAACATCTACAAGAGTTCAACAACCAGAACAAGAACGTGGTTCTGCTGCTGTAAGAGAAAGAGCAGCAGCTGCAGCAAAAGAAGAACGCAGAAGAGCAGCACAGGCAAGAGCAGCAGCAAAAAGTGGTGGAGAAAAACCAAAAGCAAAACCAAAAGATTTGGCAAAACAAGCAACAAAGATTCTCTCCAAAACTAAACCTGCCGAAGTAGATAAGAGACCTCCAGATCAACCTAAAAGAGCAGTTGTTGGTATGAGCAGACAAGAAAGAAAGCAGATTATAAGAAAAGGTCAAGAGAAACTTGAGAAACTGGTAAGACAATCTGAAGCAGAAAAGCAAGGAAAGAAACCAGAAGATGTTAAACTCAAGCACGACTATAGAACCTGGTAACTCTTACTTCTGGGGGCCTTCAAAGTGTCCTTATAGTATAAGAACTTCAAAATTATGAAAACTGTGAAAGTTCCGATTACAACTCTGGAAACCTTGATTGAAAGTCTTGAAAGTGCGATCAATGTGTGCTATAATGTAGACTCTAACAATGAAGATACCGAAAAATCTTATCCTTATGCGACAGGATATAGTCGTGCGGCAATGCTTCATATTCAGGAGCAACTCAAATCTTTGAAAGCATCAGTAAACTAAACCTTTGGGGTCTTCAAAGTATCCCTACATTATGAGCACCAAACCAATGATTTCTCTTCGCCCTCATCAAATCCGTGGCGTTGATGCCATGTCCAAGCACAACAAAGGTCAACTTATAAAACCAACTGGGGCAGGAAAAACTCTTACTATGATTGCTGATGCACTCAAAGAGTTTGCTAAAGAAACTCCCCAGACCATTGTTGTTGTGGCACCAAGGATACTTTTAGCAGAGCAGTTATCTAGTGAGTTTCTGGAGTTCATTGTGAATGCAGAAGTTCTTCACGTTCACAGTGGAGAAACTCATCACGAATCCACCACAAATCCGAATACAATCTGTCAGTGGGTGAATACTCATAACTCACGTCACAAGTTAATATTCACAACCTATAACTCTCTTCAACGTTTGGTTGATGCCGAGATTGATGTGAATACGATATACTTTGATGAGGCACATAATTCCGTCAAACGTAACTTTTTCCCTGCAACAGAGCACTTCTCTGCGAATGCAAATCGTTGCTACTTTATGACTGCGACTCCAAAACATTCTCTTACGGTATCCAAACCAGGAATGAATCTTCCTGAGGTTTATGGTAATGTCATCTGTCAAGTTCCTGCTCCTGAATTGGTGAATCAAGGTTACATATTGCCCCCCAAAGTTGTCATCAAGCAACTTGCGATGGTGCAAGACAAGCAGATGATATATGAGAGAGATGCCGATAATCTGCTGGAAACCATTGATGACCAGAGCGTCAAAAAGGTTCTGATTTGTGCTCGCAGCACCAAACAAATCGTTGGGTTGATATCACAATCACCTTTCTGTTCTGAACTACAGAAACGTGGATATTCTTGGATGATGATTACATCCAAGACTGGTGCGGTGATTGATGGTAAGAAGGTGGATCGTGAGAAGTTCTTTGATACTCTCAATGCCTGGGGCAAGGATAGTAGCAAGAAGTTTGTTGTGATACATCATAGCATCCTATCTGAAGGCATCAACGTATCTGGACTGGAGGCAGTGTTGTTTATGCGGAATATGGACTACATTAGTATTTCGCAAACTATTGGACGTGTGATTCGTTTGGGTGACTCATCCAAGAAGTTTGGTCTGGTTGTTGTTCCTGTGTATGATAAAGTTGGTATCTCAACTTCACGATCCATTCAGGCAGTTGTTGATACAATCTTCAATAAGGGAGAACCAGCAATATCGGTGGTTCGCAGGTGAGTCTCACTGAGAACCCAGTCCACCACTCAAGCAAAAACGTGATTTTTTGACGATTCTACCTTGAGGGTATGAAAGGTCATTCATCACAAACGAAAACACCGATTTTTTGGAAAGTATTACAAATGAAAGACGGATTTCTAATCAACAAGGGCGAATACTGTGCTGTTCCATATGGAAACTCTGGATACATTATTCTACACAATGGAAAACAACTTGAGAAACTTTGTAGAACCGAAAGTTCAGCACGAAATTATATCAGTAACCATAAGAAAGGTAAGAGTCTTGCAGAGATTTCTCTATAAGAACTCTGGGGGCCTTCAAAGTGTCCCTATGGTGTAAACACTCACAACGGGCAAATAAGTCCGAGGAGAACAAATGACAACAATGAATCAATTTTTCAGGGAATGTCTAAAACTCACGTATGTAGGAAATTCTCAGGACAATTCTTATCACGAACAACAGGTGGAGGATTTGCTTAAAAAGCATAATCTATCGTATGAATACCAACCAAATGGCACACAGAACTCGCCCGATTTTCGTGTAAATTTTGGGGGTAAGATTTATGATATTGAATGTAAGTCTAGTAAGCAGGCATATCCTACCTATAATGGGGGATTGCCTAAAGAACGTGTTATTTACATTTTTTGTAGTGGGAAGTACAATCAAACGACAATCTTTTTTGCCGATGATGTCGTTAAGACAAGTAAGCGTGAGTTGTTTGCATGTCTGATTGAGGAACTAAATGTAATTCTGCGTAAGTATCAGGCACTACCCGAGTGGCAAGATGATGACCGTGGGTTTGATTTTTATATTCGCAATATGTTTATTCAATCAGGTGGATGGACTCGCACAAATTACTTCAAACATGCCGACCGTAAACTGTGTGAATCTAATGTTCTAAATTACAACTTTGGGGGTTGACACTCTTCACAAATCCTGCTAAACTAACTCTATAAACACTGAATTGACAATGAGCAACACTAAAGAACCACTTCTTGAGATTCTAAAAGAAATTTACGATTATGATGTTGAATTTCATGTTCAAGACATTTACCAACTTCTCTCTAACATTTCCTCCACGCTTTACGATCACCTAGAAGTTTCTACTGCTGGTGTGCTTCGTGATGTTCAAGAACTTCGAGATAGTGGTGATTTGACTTTTGTTGATTACAATGGTACTTATTTCCTGAATCGCCCTTCTGTCGTTAATTCAAAAGAGAATATCTTTTCTCTTGAGATGCTTGAACGTCATGGTCGTATCTTAATGTGGAATGATAAAACTAAGACCACATCTGCACCCGGAATCACCTTCGTGCGGTGGATGATTGCTGACAAAAATGAAGTCATGTCACACACTATTGCGCGTGAACTTGGAATCGAATGTCAAACTCGTGTTGACCAAGCACTATTTAAGAACACACAAGATGAGATTCGTGATAGTATCATCAGTGAGGGTTATGATTACCGATGCTGCCAACCTGCTGTTTCTGAGTTAGATACTCCTATTAAATATAAAGGCAAGACCTACAAGTTTATTACTCGTGATGGTAATAATCGTTATGAACTTCCTTGGAATCACTTCCCATGTGCTCTGATTAAAGGTAAAAATGAGTATTCTTTGCTTCAGTATGGTGCGATGGCAAACAATCCAACCAAAGAAAAGAAAAATGACTGCACTCCTAATGATGTAAAATACATTATCCGATTAGGTTTTGATTGTGGGGAAATTGAGAAAACTGAAGAAGCAGTTTACGAGATTCTTGCCACTCGATACAAAGAAATTCGTAAGAAAGACCGTCGCAATTTTGTTGCCGAAATCCTTGCTGAAGAAGGTATTAAAGTCTCTATTGAACCTTACACTAAAAATAAAGCAGAACAACACCTTATCGAAAACTATGGTGTTGAAATGAATGAGCCTGACGATTTCGTTGCGGGCTGGGGACGCAAACCTGACCACCATCGTAAGTTGTATGAGATGTTTGAGTTTCAACTTAAAAATCCTGAAGTTTATAGGAATGCATACTATTTCTTAGAAATGGGTAATGGTGTTGAAACTCAACCGACCGAAAGCAATGCTAGAACTCAACGTATTCTGATGGAAAGTGAACGTAAAATTTATATCAACCATTGCTGTGATGTTGCTGATCTTTATCGTGCTGGACAACTAAAACCAATAAATGTAAAATGGTTAGCACAAGTCAATAGTAAAGAACCCTATAATGTATTCCAATAAATATGAAACAATAACAGGTGATTGTCAACAAGTTCTCTCCTCTTATGGGGAGAACTTTTTTCATTCTTGTATCACTGACCCTCCCTATGGTATGGGTATGGATCACTGGGACCATTCTGTTCCTGGTGTAGAAATATGGTGTGAAGTGTTTCGTACACTTCGTCCTGGTGCTTTTTGTCTTGCGTTCTGTTCTCCAGAATTGTATCATCGTCTGGCATGTAATGTAGAGGATGCTGGATTCATAATTAAGGATCAGATTATGTGGATGACTACCACAAAAATGGTGAAATATAATAGACTGAAACCTGCTCACGAACCGATAGTAGTAGCACAAAAACCATATAAAGGTTCTCTTCAAAATAACTTTGAAAAATGGGGATGTGGGTTGATTGATACAGAGAATACCCGTGTTCCTTGGGATAAAAAACCACCAACAGGTTGGATTAAAGGTGGATCTAAACGTAGAGTATTTGGTGGTATTCAGAATAAGGCATGTGATCTTAAAACCAAAGAAGAAGTCTGGATTGATCCATCTACAAATGAACCGATTACGAAGGAATTGACTGGTGGAAATGATGCTGGTAGGTATCCATCTAACATTATTGGCGATGTGGAATCAGAACACCAAAAATATTTTTATGCTCCAAGAGCAACAAGAAAGGAGAAGGGAGAATATAACAATCACCCTACAGTCAAACCACTTCAATTAATGCAATATCTTATCAAGATCTATTCTCCCATCAATTCTACTGTGTTAGACCCATTTTGTGGCAGTGGTAGTACTGGTGTTGCTTCTTTATTAGAAAGTAGAAACTTTGTTGGTATAGATTTATCCGAACACTATACACAAATAACAAATAAAAGATGTTCAGAACTTACCTTACTGGAATGAATCAATAACTCCTGGGGCCTTCAAAGTGTCCTTATAGTATGAAGAACACCCACCTAGAACACCCTGAAGATGAGATTCTCACAGGTGACCTATCTGTGCTGAATTGGTTTACTGCAAAATCAAAGATTACCGTCAAAATTGATGGTGCTCCCGCAATAGTTTTTGGTACAAATCCAGAGAACGGTAAGTTCTTCGTGGGCACCAAAAGTGTATTCAATAAAGTCAAAATTAAAATCAACTATTCCGTAGAAGATATTCTTCGTAATCACGGCAATAATGTTCGTGTCTCAGAGATTCTGATTGCTTGTTTTCACAATCTACCACGTATCTCTGGTATTATTCAGGGAGACTTTATTGGTTATGGTGGTTCCGACACATATTGCCCCAATACTATCACCTATAAGTTTCCAAAAGTAATCACTCAACCGATTATCTTTGCCCCTCATACAACCTATTCTGGGAGCAATCTTCGTGATTGTAGTGCATCCTTCGGTGCGAAAGTTCCTGCCTGTTCTACAGTCTTATGGGTGCGTCCTAGAGTGTCTTTAACTGAGGATCGTGAAGATATTCTTGACTTCTGTAACTTTGCCCGACAGATGAGCACTTTGTGCGAATTTGTGTCCGAGAAAGAAGCAGTCAAGATTAAAAAAGAGATCAACCTTTGTATTCGTGAGAATCGCAAAGTATGTGAGTATGAGATTGCCGAGAAGTGTAATTGCGACAAGAACCTGATTCGATTGTGGAAACTTGTGGAATCTATTAAGATGGATTTATTCTTCTACATTCGTGCCGATAAAAGTATTTCTTGTGAGATTGATGGTCGCAGCAGTGAACACGAAGGATATGTGATTGTTAACAAATATGGTTCATACAAAGTTGTGAATCGCACAGAGTTTAGCAGACTCAACTTCACTCTGGAAAAAAACTGGAGTTAGTTATTTCTGGGGCCTTCAAAGTGTCCCTATAGTATGAGCACCAAACCAACTCTCATCTCTCATGACCTCTGCTTTTCTCACCAAAGATTTCAGTGATTTCTGTGCTCAACGAGATGCACAGAATACTTTGCAACTCAACGTTGTTAAGTATGTGTGGCAGTTATGTGATGCACTGCGTCAAAACTTCATTGATTATTCTATTCGCAGTCATCAACTTCGCACGTCTGATGTAGAGTATCATGATGCCTGTATTGCTAAACTCAAGCAAGGTATTTGCGATTATGAGTTCACCTTTGAGAGTGGTCGTAAGTATCATAAAGTGATTATGAACGCAAATGGTTCTCGTTCTGTTCATTGCTTCATTGATAAAAAGACTGGTGAGGTTTATAAGTCTGCATCCTGGCAATCACCAGCAAAAGGTGTTAGATTTGATCTGCGATTGATCAAAGATCGTGAATGGTTACTTGAAAATGCTGATTGGACAGGTGGGTATCTTTACCGATGATTGAAAATCGTGCTCGCATTCTTTCCAGTTTCATTATCTGTTTTGCCTACATCGTCACAATGTATCATGACACAACTTTAGGTTCTCGATTATATCTGGTGGGCAATTCTCTTGCCATTCCATATATGATTCGCCATAAATGTTGGGATATTGTTGCTCTCTTATCTTTTCTAATTGTTGCTGGTTTACCAAAGGTTTTCTCATGAAGTTTATCGTTGATCTCTATGTTGGTGGTAAAGTGTTTAAGGAGCAAGTGCAGGCAAACAATTCAAAAGATGCCCGAGAAACCGCACTGGCAAGAAATCCAACAGCAAAAGTAATTGGAATCAATGTAAGTTTTCGTTGATTACAAAAACTCACGGGGCCTTCAAAGTGTCCCTATAGTGTAAGAACTCATTCTTCTTCAAACAAACAAAATCATGGCAACTCGTTCACGCATCGGTATTGAACTTGCAGATGGTTCTATTCTGTCTGCTTATCACCATTGGGATGGTTATCCTGAATGGTTGGGTCGTATTCTGAAGACGCACTACAATAGCAAAGAACTTGCTGCCGAACTGATTGACGGCGGTGATATGAGTACTTGTTGGAACGAGAATAACGAACCTGAATATTATTCTTCTCGTGGAGAAGATTGTCCTCCTCGTTTAGATAATGATATGAATGAGTTCTTCACTGATGGTGAAGAATACTCTTATATCTTCCGCAATGGTAATTGGTATGCTTATGATATGCACCAATTTGAAGATAGCAAACTGCCTGAAGTTGTAGAGATTCCCACTGGAGCACTGGCAGTATGAGTAAAGAACTCACGGGGCCTTCAAAGTGTCTCTATAGTATGACCACTACTCCTTCAAACAAAATGACTCAAACGGTTCAAGAGTTCTTCACAGAAACCGAATGGGATATGATTTACAATTTCATCGGTAATGCTCTGGATAATGATGATTATGACTGTGAAGATGTTTATGCGATTCGTGCTAAGATTCACAATCTCTTTCTCCCACAATGAACACTCCAAACTGGAAACATAACTCTGGTAAGCATAAACGAACCAAGGGAATGTGTAAGGGCAAAATTAAGTCCCGCAAACAAGCACTTCAATCACTCAAACTGAAACTTTTCAAATGAACAGACAAGACTGCATTGATGAATTGATTGAAACATTTACGAATCGCCTTGAGTGTCTGATTCGTAGGAATGATTACAGTAGTGCCGATGCAATTTATTCCGAGTTTGTTGTTGGTGGAATTGAACCCGAAGATGGTGAATATATCTGGTTATTTGTTCCGAATCTTGTTTGTTAAAAACTCCCGGGGCCTTCAAAGTGTCCCTATAGTATGAACACAAACCTCAAACAAATGACTTGGTACATACAAATCCACGACGCAGAAGGTAACGTTCTTCTGCTCAATCAAGCACTTGGAGAATACAAAAAGTATTCCAAGTTCGTTGATAACAAAGCACAGAAAGTTGTCTATCAGTTTCCTACTGCCAAATGTTGGGAAGTACGTCCTCAACCTTATACTTCCATTGTTATTATTTGACCTCTCAAGTTTCTCTTAAAAACTCCCGGGTCCTTCAAAGTGTCCCTATAGTATGACCTCCACTCAAACCAAAATGAAATCTTTCACCGTCCGTTTCGATTCCGATGCACTCGATTCTCCTGAGTTCATTGGACCTTTCTACAACGAAGATGCTGCTCAAGATTATGCTGATGATCGCAACAGTTCTTTAGCATTATCTGGTATTCCTTCAAGTGTGGCATCATACAGTGTAGTCTGAATTATCTTCACCATCATTAACAACTTCACCACACTTCTCAAATGACTTACAAAGAACTTCTCTCACAACTTCAACAACTTTCTGAAGAACAACTCAATTCTGATGTTGCTATCTGCTCTGAAGATGAACCCGATGAGGTATTTCAGGCATCTGTAGAGTTTGTATTTGCGACTGAGGAATGTGATGTCCTCGATGTTAATCACCCCATTATTCGTTTCTGATTTCCAATGACAAAAACTATCATCACTCTCAATCAATTTCACGATCTTTTGGCAGATTCTTATGCCGTCTGTATGAATGATACGCTCTACTTTGTAGGTTATGATACGGATGATAATCCTTACATTTCAGACAATGATGGAAACGATCGTGTTGATCTTTCCACTGTAGATGGTGACATTGAACTGGATGATTATGCTGTGTCATTTTGGGTACAAGGAGAACCCATTCGTATGCTATTTCTCGACATCAAATCTCCTATTTTTTTAATGACTGATTACAAAAACTCACGGGGCCTTCAAAGTGTCCCTATAGTATGAACACTCAAATCACAATGCGTAAGATCGAATCTCAAATCATCGATGCAATTCAGAACAATCGGGATCTGAAGATTGCAAACAGTGAGGTTATCTCTTGCACTAATGTTTCTGATGTTTATCTACACGGCAATCTGATTGCTCGGATAGGCGAAACCTGGATGGAATTGTTTGATTGTGGTTATCAAACAAAGACCACAAAGTCCCGTCTAAATGCACTTCTTTCTGCCTTTGGTATGGAAGGAGAGTATATCTTTCAGAAGAAAGGTGAGTGGTTTCTTAACTATGACGGAGCAACGATTCCTTTCTTTAATGGTATGCGTCTCGCTTGATTGATTGCTGATTGAGTATAACATAGAGACCCCAAGTAAAGGGGTCTTTTTTTATGCCTTGTAATACCAACGATAACCATAAGAATTACACCAAGTTTCGCCATTTTCTATACGTTTAAGGTTGTTATAAATGTTAGGAACTCCCTTATAATTTCCCTCTCCTTTAATGAAGAATGATGCCTCACTCATACTCTCAAACTCTACAATTTCTCCTGTTGTGATACTCACTCCATATACAGGTCTTTTTCTCTTTTCGGCACTGATTGTAGCAATTTTTTTATAATATTCTTCACCTCTATTTTGTGTTGCTGGTGTCCAACTTGTTGGTTTCTTTCTAAACAAATACCACCCAGATACCTGAAATTTGTTATTATTTGGACTTTGTAATGAATGAAAAATACTATTGTTATTCTTACGATCTCCTGATATTTCTTCTGCTGCATCTGCTTGTGATTTCCACATCTTTTTACTTCCCAATGTTGGATTGATACCGTATACATTCCCACGACGATTTACTCTATTTTCTACTACTTTAGGTTCTTCACCTTTCCAACTCCATCTATATCCAAATGCCTGAAATGTTTTACCTTTAATGCAAAACCTAATGGGCGAATTTCCATTGCCATTTCCTTTATCATCTGCTGCTAATCCTACACTCTCATAGTCTCTAACCCATTCACCATCTAATGTATAACAACTCACTGGTTTAGATTGTGGATGGTTTGACCAATACTTTTTTGGTTTAGATATACCTTCACCACCATAGGTACAGTTATACCCAACACCATCAGCAGTGTTATACTTTTCAATATAATGTTTCTCTCTTTCATTTACACTCTCTTCGGTACATTCCTCTAATACTCTAAACTTAAAGTTGTCTGCTCCGTACTTACTAATGGCACGAACAATCGGCATAGAGTGTATTGGATTGTCTTCTGCTATGTTATCTTTATTTCTTGCAAGTTGTAGATGTTGTTTCCATCTATCATATGGGTTGGGTTGTGATGTTTTTCCAATATAGAGTTTGTTATTTTGTAGGTTGGTAATTGAATAGATATATGCCATTTAAGTTTTGTAAAAAATATATTTATGTTGTGTATATCTATACTATTAAATGGTAAATAAGGTATTTTCTTTCATTCTCAATAAGGTGGTGATATTGAGAATCAATAGTGTTGAAGTCTTGTAACTTATGAGCAATTAAATGTACTGAAGTCTTGTGATCTTTGCGTGCATCATAACACGAACGCGCCAAAATGTCAACCCCCCAGAAGATTACAAAATCCTCATAATTCCTCACATAATATCAGTAAAACTCATAAATACTCTCAACATTCTTGACAACCCCTCTCAAATAGTTTAGAATGTATCTATAAACAAATGGAGGTCTCAATTCTCATGTCTGTTTCTTATCTTCAGAGTCAAAAACAGCGTTATCGTGTAACATTAGAACTTGAAGTTTTGAATGATTTTGACCCACATAATATGGAATGGGAGAAGATTTTTGAGTTGGAACCCAATGAGAAAGTTTCTGCATATGTAGAAGATCTCGATTTACCTGTCCGTTGGTAATCTGTGGAAAAAAAGTTTTCCACAACCTTGAGAGTATGACCCTATGAGATTACCTGTGGAGAAAAAGTTTTCCACAGATTTATACTTATCTAAAACGATTGTTTATTGTATTTTGGTTTATGCTCTTTGATAAGATTATTTTCTTCTCTTAGAGCATAAAATCGATCATTAAAAATGTTTAAGATCTTGTAACTACTAAACACTTTTTTTGTTCTTTTATGTTGTTTTAGTCTATTGTTTAAGTCTTTAGTAATACCAATATAAACTATAACTTCTGCATCATAAAGTGCATATATGTAAGTATCATCGGGCAGAGCATCTATAGAACTTAATTCAATACCTTTTGATATTTTGTTCTTTATGTTTTCCTTTCTCTTTTTATTTTCTAATATACCTTTCCTTTTTATAAACCATTTCACAAACTCTTTATCATTATTTAAGACGAAAGATTTCGTCCTAACAATCTCTTCCTCATCCAAGTTCTTTTGAATTGTTTCAATTTGAATATCTACTTGTGATAATCTTTTCCTAATCTCCAATTGCTCTCTATACAATGAAGCAAGTTCTTCATTTACAATCATTTGCTCTAAGTGTAGGTGGTATTAATATTTATAAGGGAGAGTATTTCTACTCTCCCAACCTGAGAAGTACCACCTACTTAGGCACATTATTTATACCCCTGTTTATAAACCTCTTATATAAAACTTGATAGTAACTCGCGGGGCTTTCAAAGTGTCCCTATAGTATGAGCACTACCCAAACCAAGATGACTTCTACTTTCCAACGCAATGCTCTGGACATCTCCTACAACGGTTGGGAGAATTACGAGACCTGGAATGTTGCTCTGTGGATCAACAATGAAGAGGGTTTGTATCACCTAGCACAAGAGTGTGGTGATTATGAAACTCTGGTAGATTGTCTCTACAATGAGTATGGTGTGACTGAAACTTTTGATGGTGTGAAGTTTGCCGATCCGAAAGTGAACGTGGTTCAGATTAACTCTGAAGTGTTCGATTTCTGAGTACTTCCGAGTACTTCTAAGTATCACTTTGACCCGCTGGATTGAGGGGTCATTAAATATACTCAGTCCAGCACACAAACTCTCTTTCTTTGTTATTATGTCTAAGTCTGTGATTCTTTCTCTGTTGGCACAAGGTAACACTGGATTTGAAATTCTTTCCATTCTGGATACTCTTGCTGCTGATACTGTGAGTGATAGTGAGGAGGCAAATATCTAGAGTTCTGATTGATACTAACTGTGTGCCCTCTGGTTGACTCGAGAGGGCACATATGTTAGACTCATAAGTATATTCGTAGTGGCAGTTGTTTATGCGGTAATGTCGTCGTTTGGCAGTGTTTTGCGGCGGTTGTTGATGGCGTTATGGCGGCGATGCGTATATAAAAATCGATAAGTCCCTAACCTACAGAGGTGACAAAACGAGACCTCTATCTCACACTTATAAAAAATTTCCCAGTGAAAAAAATCTTTC
>Ga0214923_10005507_pt1 | contig 14689 bp, 7 predicted proteins | sample LL1510_MetaG_FD_177993 | JGI IMG/M metagenome (GOLD analysis project Ga0214923, IMG submission 177993) | Freshwater microbial communities from Lake Lanier, Atlanta, Georgia, United States - LL-1510 | ecosystem: Environmental > Aquatic > Freshwater > Lake | place: USA: Georgia | collected 2015-10-15 | reverse complement strand
TTTTATTTATGTGTTAAATCGTGTATCACATTGAGCTGATATTGATTTTTTTTTTATTGATTTTTTTTATTTATGACGTATTTATGGTGTAATATATAATTTAATACAAATTTTATTTTAGCCATACAAATTTTATTTTAGCCATACAAATTTTATTTTAGCCATAAAATTAAAGTATAAAATTGGAGCGACTTAAATGCGTTTGCTCTAAATCATTATATATCTCCAATTATCTTGTACACGAGCAAAAGCACCTTCTGGTGTACTTTCCTTTCCTGAATATTTCATATTATTATATAAGAATTGTGAATAAGCACCCTGATCGTTTACTACTTTTGTATTTGGTGTTGAATAAAATACTCTATTTGATTGGTCTAATTCGAATTTATCCCATAATGAACCAAATATTTGTTTATTTACGTTTAATCCAGGATTTAACATTTGAATATAACTTTTTACGTTTTTTGTTATTGATGGCTCTACATCTGGATTAAATGCTGGTGGCGCTGGTTTTTTATTTGGATCATCCATTATATCAGTCAATAATACATTACTAAATGGATTTTTTTTTGTGCCTTCTTTAAACTCTGAATTTAATATATTAGTTAATGAAATTGAATTTAAAGAACTTTCTTGTGTTTGTGTTTTAGTGTTTCCATTTAAATTATCTAATGAATTATCATTTGTCATATTTAAAAAACCTTCGTTTTTATTTTCTTTATTTTCTTTATTTTCTATATTTTCTATATTTTCTTTTAATGATGTATTTAAATTTATATAATCATAATTTAATTTATAACCAATATATAATGATATTATTAACATAATACCAAATATAATAATATATATAGACCTTGTGATTATAGTTAATATTAATATTATTAAAATTAATAATCTTGTTAAGGCATTTATTTTTTGATTTAAATTCATTATATCATTAGGAATAATTTCTGTAATATAATCATTTCTTAATAATATACTTGGATAATTACCCCAAAATTCTGTTGTCATATTATATTATATTTATATTATTAATAATATAATAAAAATATAAATTACTATGTAAAAATCTAGTTATTTATTTTTTTTTATATAATAAATTATTACTAATAACTATTATTATTACTTTTGTACTTTCTTTCGTCGTGGTGTTCTCTCTATTTTATCTTCAGCAAATAATTTTATTAATTCTTCATCACTTAGTTTTTTTGATAAATTATTAACATCGTCTTTTTCATTTAATGATTGTTTATAATTATTATAACTTGCATTATTTATTGCTTTTAATTGATTTTCACTTACTACGTGGGATGATTGTGTTGATACTTCATTTATTTTTAATGCTAATTCACGCTCTAATTTTACTTTTGCGTTTGCCATTGCTTTTGCCTTTATTCTCTCTCGTGTTTTAGCTAATTTCATCTTTCTATTTAATGATGATTTCATAGCATTTGTATTCATTTTACCACCTAAACCATTACCACCTAAACCCATCTTACTTAATAATGACTCAATATTATCCATTCCTGGCATTGACTTCATTTTATTTAATAATTCAGTTGCTTCTGCTATCATCTCACTTTCTTTTAATTCACCTGACTTTATTTTATCTTCTAATTTTGTACCAACATTTTTTATTAAATACATCAACTTATCTGGGTTTTTTATCAATTTATCAAATACATCTTGAATTGAATTTAAATTACCTAATTCATTACTTAAATCTTGTGTTGTACTTTCTGCTATTTCTTTTGCTAATTTACCTAACTTACCATCTAACATACCATTAATATGACTATTTAATTCTTCTACATCTGGTAAGTCTTCTTCATTAAAATTATGTGATAAATTTTCACTATTTTCCTTAAATAACTCTTGAATGTGCTTTAATGTTGTATCTAATTTATCTTTAAATGTATTTTCATTAATTGCTTCAAAAAAACGAGCTGAATTACCAAATGCTTCTTCATTATTTAATGTACCTATTAATGAAAATAATAATAGTTGTAAATATTTCCATAATGTTTTTCGTGTATTTTCACTTATATTAGAATTCATTAATGCTTTAAAATCTAAACCTGGTAAAAATTCTGTATCTATCTCTGAATCTAAATAAAATATATTCTCATTTTCATATAATATATCAAAAAATCGTGGTGGTAACTTTTCTCTACAAAATTCAAATAACTTAATCATTAAATCATTTGTTCTATCTTGTTTTTTATTGTTTTCATCATAAGTTGGTAATAATTCATTTAATAAATCTGAATATTCTGGAAATGTTACTTTTAAATCAACAATAAAATCAATTATTACTTTTTTAAATTCTTTTGGAACTTCATCTATTTCATTTATTTCATTTGTTTCATCTATTTCATCTATTTTATTTGTTTCATCTACTTCATCTATTTCATTTATTTCATTTGTTTCATCTATTTCATCTATTTGGTCTATTTCATCTATTTCATCTATTTCATTTGTTTCATTTATTTCATTTGTTTCATTTATTTCATCGTTCTCTTCTTTTTGTCTTTTTTTATCTTTTATTTCTTCTATAATTTCATTGTTAGTTTCAATAAATGTAGTTTGCATTTTATAATGTTTATTAATTATTTTTTTTTAAATAATAATTAACTATATTTATAATTTAATAATTTTCACAAATAATAGATAAGTTTTTTACATAATTTAATACAACTGATTGATTTTCAAGAGACATTAATCGTATTGGCTCTTTAAATTTATTTATACAATCTAATATTGTATTATTTACTTCTATATTTTTAACATCATCTTCATAATTCTTTAATAAGAAAAATTCTAAATCATTATTCATTATTTCATTTTTATATTTATCTAAAATATGAATTTTCCATATTTTTATTATTAATTTTGGATTAACTTTTTTTAATTTTAATAATTTTTCACGTGCTTGTATTAATAGTTTATCATCTGGAAATAATTCAATAATTAAATCTAAAAATTCTACAAAATAATTATTAAATGTTATTAATATCTCTGATGAATTCATAATATTATTATCTTAGTAAATATTAATATTTAATATGTTATAAAAATATATTATAAAAATATATTATGAAAATATATTATAAAAATATATTATAAAAATATATTATGAAAATATATTATTATTAAATTCTTAATAATATATTTTGTTGTGTATATTACTATAATTATATTATAAGATAGGTGGGCGTGAATTACTAATATTTCTTATATCCGCATCACGCTCTTCTTGCATTTTTTTTAATCTAGATTCCATAATCATATTAGCGTTTTCTTCACCCATTTTCTGATTACCACGTATTGTGGTATTATAATCTTGATTAGAAAAATTTGGAATACTATTACTATAACTACTACCACTATCAGTGTTATTTATTGTTACATAATTATGTATTTGTCTCATTCCACCATCACCAGTTGCTTTTAATTCTTCTTCACCTTGATCTAAATAACTAAAATTATCTGAAATTATATTACAACCTAATGCACCATTTGAGACACTAAATGAATAACATAATGGCTCCATATTATTATTTGTTGATTGTCTAATTTCTTCAATTTGTTTAGGCTTTAAATATTCTAATATTTCTTCACCATATAATATTTTATAATTTTGATTTAATAATAATAAGGCTGGTACTTTTATAACGTTTTGTGGTAATATTATTTTTTGTCCGTTTTCTAATACAATATAGGTATTATTATTTTCTTTAATTCGCCGATCAATACAAATAAAATGTATATTATTTTGATTTTGAAATTTAGATAATATTTGTAAATAATTTTTACAAATTTCACAATATTTACTATAATATAATATACTACTCATTTATTTCAATAATAATTTGTATTTAATCTATAAAAATAATTAATAAATTAAACACTAAATTTTATAATTTATTATTTTTTAGTAATAAATTACTAATTTAAAAAAAAATTGTTTTAAATTATAAACTTATTAATTATACTTAAATTTATTTTATATTATAACAATATAATTATGGAAACACCAAGAGAACAATCAACCACATCAAAAATAACATCATCAACAACTTTAATAAATATTCCAAGAATTCAAATAAATTCTTCTCTTGATGAAGATAATTTATTATTTACTTTAAGTAATGTTAATGTAAGTATTGCCAATGCATTACGTCGTTGTATATTATCAGATATTCCAATAATTGTATTTCGTACATTTCCTAGTGATGAAAATAAATGTACTATTTATAATAATACTTGTGGACTTAATAATGAAATTGTTAAACATCGTTTAAGTTGTATTCCTATTCATGTTAAATCATTAGATGACTTTGATTATAAAAATTATTATATGGAATTAAATGTGGAAAATTTAAGTGATACTACACTTTATGTAACGACTGAAAATTTTATTATTAAAGATAAAACTACTAATAAACCTATTTCTCAAACATTAAATCGTGAATTATTCCCTGCTGATAATTTAACTGGTGATTTTATTGATTTTGTTAGACTTAAACCAAAAGTAACAAATGAACTTACACCTAAATCTATACATCTTAAATGTGATTTTGATATTGGAATGGCTTCACAAGACTCAGCATACAATGTAGTAAGTACTTGTTCTTATGGTAATACTATTGACTCAGCAGCTCAAGAAGTAAAATTACAACAAATGAAACAAAAATGGCATGATGAAGGAAAAAAAGAAGATGAAATCGATTTTGAAGTTAAAAATTGGTATTTATTAGAAGGCAAAAGATTATTTAAACCAGATAGTTTTGAATTTATAATAAATTCAATCGGTATTTATAGTAATATTGAAATAGTTATAAAAGCGTGTCAATTATTACTTGAAAAATTTACTAATTTTGATGATGTTATTAATCGTGATGAATTAATTATTAAAGTTGCATCTAATACTATGCAGAATTGTTATGATATTATATTATCTAATCAAGATTATACACTTGGAAAAGTAATTGAATATTATTTATATAATGATTATTATAATAAAAATATTTTATCATTTTGTGGTTTTAAACAATTACATCCACACGATGATTATAGTATAATTAGAGTTGCTTATTTTGATAGTATTGAACTTGCTACTATTAAAGGACATTTAAAAAATTGTATTAGTAATGCGTTACAAACTTTTAATATTATTAGAAAAGAATTTACTAAATTATAATATATTACACCTTTTATAATACAAATTAAAATTTATAATACATAATATATTTTTACAATTAAATTATAATGACTAAATTATTATTTCAACACGTATTTACTACACTATCAATTAGACGTTTCCTTAATGGATAATTTAAACTATACATTAATAATGAAGTATCTAAAGAATTAACATAATTTTGAACTATTTTAAAATTAATATGAAGTGTTTTTTCCATTAATTCATTTAAATAAATAGAATGTAAGTTATACATATGTATTTTATAATGTTGAGAATAATCTTTCAATTGCTTTTCTTTTCTTATAAAACATTGTTTATAATTTTCAAATAAGTTACCACTAAATAAATGTATTTGTTCTCTAAATTCATTAAAACATTTTTTATGTTCTGGATAATATTTTAAATAATCACCTACTTTTCCTTCTCTTCGTAAACATAAATATTGATATTGAAGTTTTGGTTGATTTCCTCTTAATTGTCTTACTTGTTCGTAAACTGGATTTCTTAATTTAGCACGATTACCATTTTCTAAATTATGTAACATTAATCCAACAAATGAATAACTACTATTCATAGAACAATAATCTTCTATTAATTTATTTATTAAATCTTTTAATTCTTTAAAACATACGTTTTGGTAACAACATAAATTTTTATAATAAAAAATCTTAGGGAATGCTATTGATGTTTCCATAACTTTAAAATATTCAATAAAATCATAAATATTATAACTATTAACACTAAAAATATTATTTGAATTATTTGAATTATTTAAATTATTTGAATTATTTAAATTATTATTTATTTTATAAATTCCTACTAAATAAAGTTGTGGTTTTTTAATTGGAATAACAATTCGGTTTTCTGGATGTTGTAATACAAAACTATAACAATATTCTTTTGATAATTTATCAAAATCTAGATTATTAACATTACAAGCCTCTAAAAACATAGTTCTAAATAATTTTTTATTATTAGTAATATTATTAGTATTATCAAGTTCAGAATATTCTTCATTTATATTTTGATTTTTATAAAAACATGAAGTTGCTCCAATTATTGTACGCGTTGAAATTTCCCATAATCCTTCATTAATATCTAATTCATTATAAAATAAATTAATCATAGTTCCTTCAATAAATTCATTAATCAAAATATTATTAGAACTATTATTATAATCAATACAATATTTTTTAATAAAATATTCACTTTCAATTGATTTAGGTGGTGAAAATCCTATAATTTTTGAGTTTGAATTCACAATAACCGATCTACATAATCCATAACTTTCTACTAAATCATAATTTAAATACTGTTTTAAATAATTAATAATACTATAATTTTTATTATTAATTCTACAAGTCTGTTTATTTAATTTCAAATATTTATTTAATTCTAATGTCGTATTATTAATTATTAAATCATTAAAATCAGGTATTTCAGATAAATTATAAGTACAATATTTAAGATTTATATTATTATCATTATTATCATTATTATCATTATTTTCATTATTATCATTGTTTTCATTATTTTCATTATTTTCATTATTTACATTATTTTCAAATATATTATTTAATTCTGACATATTAATCGTTATGTATTATACTAATTTAGTTATTAATAAACCTTTATATACTTTAATTAATTTAAATTTCTAATAATAAAATAAAATAATAAAATAATAATATTATAATTTAAAGTATGGAAGTTATTAAACAAGAATTTAATGAATTAACACTTCAATTAGGTGATGTAATAAAAATAATAGATCCATTAAATGAAAACTTAAATAATGAAACATTTTTTATTGATTATATTAGCACATCTAAAATAAAACTTATTAATGTTTCTAGTTTTGAAAAATTACAATTAAAAATAAATGAAGGTATAATTGGTAATGGCACAATTACACAAATAGAATTATTAAGTAGAGCTTCTTCTCCTAGTTATGCCATTCAAAATAATTTATTACCTGGTTCTTGGGTTAATATTTATTTTGGCGGTGATTTTCCAGTTATTATAACTGGTTTAATAACAAATTTAGAAGAAGATATGATTGAAATTACTACTCCATCTAAAGAGGTATTATATATAAATTTTGAATATAAAGGATTACCAGAAGATTATCCATTAGAAACTATTGAATTACGTGAAAAACCTTCATCATTAATAGAGCAAATTATAGAACCAATAACAGAACCATTAAAAGAACCATTAAAAGAACAAACTGAAGAAGCAGAAGAAGCAGAAGAAGCAGAAGAATATAAAGAACAAAAAGAATATAAAGAACTTAAAGAAGTAGAAGAACCTGAATTTAAAGGTGAAGAATTATTCGTAGAACGTCCTGAAGAATTAGAAGAAAAATTTGAAGAAGAATTTGAAGAAGAATTACCTGAATTAGAATTAGAGAGAAAAGTAATAGCAACTGAGAAACTAGGTTTAAATATTCCTGTTAAAGAAGTTAAAGAACGTCTAAAAGAAATCATTTTAAGAGCCGACCAAATTGAATTTGGTGATGAAGAATTAGGACCTATTATACAATATGTGGATGTAGGTGCTAAGGCACAGCGTTTTTCATTAGAAACACAAACAAATGACCTCTTAGATGACTTATTATCCACCATACCTAATTCTCAACGCACAACTAGAGTTTTAAATAATATTCATGTTATGATTGAACGATTTAAGCAATTACGTGAAAAATTCTCATTATTTGATAATTATGGTAATGTAGAAGGAAAATTAAAAAAACAAGCCAATTATAAACCACTACTCAAATATTTACAAAATTTTAACACTAATTTATATTGGTTATTACCAGTAGTCAAAAATACTAAGAAAGTTTATAATATTCAAGCTAATGAAGAAGAAAATAATGACGTCATTATTCTGGATTATGCCGATGATATAAATTCTCTCAATACATTGATTAAAAACTATAAAGCTAATTCTAATCTTACAACAACCAACAATTATAGCACATTAATGAATGAAATTAATCCTTATTTTACACCTTTTAATAATGTAGAAAATGATTATGGTTTTAATAATTCTATTATTATTGAAAAAGAAGTACATACAAACTTAAATGTGTTAGTAGATAACCTTGAAAATATGTATTCATCTGTTTTTTACAATAATGGATTACGAAATCAAAGATTTGTTATTAATCGTTATAATTTATCACAAAATTCTCTTCAAACCATCGATAAAACAGGTACTAAATCATTATCAGGTGCTAAATCAGTTAATATTTTATTACCAATGTATCCAAGCGATAAATTAACACTTAAATCATTAATAACACTACCAGAACCAACATTAAGATTTTCAAAAATTAATATGCCAACAACTGATGTATTAACGCGTGCGAATTTAAATCAAAATTTCCTAAATTATTGGCAATTACTAAAAACAAAAACAAATATCAATCCAATAGTTATTGATAATATTAATGAGGAATTAGAATTTGATGAAAATTTATTTGTAAATACAATCAATAATTATATTTTAAATACACAAAGCGATGAATTTAAAAAAATTGTAAATGAAGAGAAATTAACATATGTAGAAATTTATAACAGATTTATTAATTGTATTATACCTAAAACAAAAATCTTATTTTCTATGATGAAAAAATATATTAAAGGAAAATTATCTATTATTGATGTTATTTCTTTCTTAGAACCATTTTTAATTTACAGTGATGATTTAACATATAAACAATACCAAAATATTATTTATTTTTTAAATGAGAAAATATCTGATTATAATAAAAATATTGCTAAAAAGTTACGTATTTTTAAAATTATCGACACATTAAAAAGTTCTCCACAACGACAATCACGTGTTGAGACATTATATTCTATGTTGAGTCCTAATAATATTTATTCGGTAGCACATGAAGGTTATGCTATGCCACTTGAATTTGCGGATTATTTTACATTTTCAAATTTGGAATTTTTTAGAAAAATTATTATAACTGATTGTGGTAGATTATTCACTACTGCAATTTCAACACAATCCATACCATTAATGTATCCTGATGATTTAACAACTTTAATAGAAGATGATAAATCCATTATTTCAAAAGAATTAAAACAAAAAAAGGCAGATGATGAAAAAACAGGATTATGTCAACCTATAACAATCGCTAAACTTTATACATCTCTACAACAATTAGAAAATGATAATGGAAAAGATATTTATTTCGATAAAAAATATGATAAAACTAATTATGGTGTAATGGAAGATATAAATGGTTATGCTAAAGAAGTAATGACTTTAAATTCAGAGCAATTAAGAGAACATATTATTAAAGACCTAATGAAAAAAAATGCTATGAAAGAAAGTGATGCCATTTATTTAGCAAATACACTATTAGATGGTAATAAACTTGTATTAGACGGACAATACGCATTATTATATCTCGGTTATGCTGAAAAAACAGAAGATGAATATGATTATTATATTAGAAGAGATAATATTTGGGTATTAGATAGTGAATTATCTAATTCCGAGTCTAAAATCAAAAAATCATTAAAACTAAAATCACTTGGATTAAATAGCGATGAAAGCAGTTTATTATGTGATTTACAAGAACAATGTATTAATGTTGCATTAAAAAATAATATTCAAGCATCAAATAATTGCGAAACCACTGAATTAAATGATTTAAATTTACAAAATCAATTACTTAAATCAATATTAAATGAATTTGATGAACGTTATCATAAATCTAAAGAACAATTTGAAGTAGAAATTAATGAAAAATTTGAATATTTTAAGTTAATAAGTAATTCATTATTAAAAATTCAAAATGCTAATTTATTAAAAAATAATAATAAACGTTTTGAATTAGGATTAGAAAAAAATGAAACTTTACAGGGTATTACTTCTCCATATAGTGTATTATTAGATTTAATTTTAAGTCAACGTGATTTTGTTAAAAAACAAAACTTATTATTACAATTTTCAAATAAATTTTGTCGCCGTTCAATTGAAGGTATAACACCTACTGGTATTCCTGAAACACCACATTGGTATTATTGTATTAAAACAAATGTACCATTAATACCTGCGTTTAAAATACAACTTGCTTATACATTTATTAAAACACCTAATTTTTATAATCAAACTCTTGATAATATTAAAGCCACAATAGGACAATTAAGTGACGATGGTGATTGGTGGACTGATAAACATAGTGGATGGTCTATTTGTCCTGGCGATTTTAGTATAGATGAGGGATTTGAAGAAGGTTTTCGTGTCAGTACTCGTGCCTTATTACAAGAAGAAATTGGTGAAAAAATTAATGCTTTAGCTAATCAAACTGAAAACCCACAGAAAAAAGTTGTTTATAATACGCCTGATACAATAGCACTAAATAATATTATTAATTCATTATCTACCGCTATGGGTATAAACCTAGAACATCAAAAAGAATTTATTATGAATGGTGTATTAACAGCTATGAAAAATAATGTAATGAGTGAACTTCTCTATAAAGATAAAATTAAGGAGGCTGCATTGAAAAATAAAAAACTACCATCATTTAAAGAATATTATAATACCTCATTATTATTTTTTTGTTTTGGAATGTATTTAATAGCATTACAAACATCAATTCCAACGTTAAAAACACGTAAAACACATCCTGGTTGTGTGCGTTCATTTAGTGGTTATCCATTTGAAGGAAATGGTGATTTAAGTAGTTTAACTTATTTATCGTGTGTAATTTATGATATTCGTAGTATTAGTGAACCGTGGAATGTTTTAAAGAAAACTAATATTACAAAAATCCAAAGTAAAATTAAACTTTCAATTGATGAATTATTAATTGGATTACCTGAAGTACAACAAAAAATATTAGAAAAAACTGAATATTTATTAACAAGCGAACAAAATATAATACCTAAAGAACACACTATTTTAAATTGGAGTAATTTTTTACCACCATTAATACCATATTCAGTAAAAAATCTTAGTGTAGTATCTAATGAATTTAAACGAAGTCTAAATAATGACCTTAAAATGGGACTAAAAAATCAACGTGAAAAAATACTTGTATTAGATGCTAAAATTATAAGTTATTCATTAGCCATTCAACAAATTATACAAGATGAAGTTAAAAAACAAAAACTTCTCTTGGTAAATTCTAATAATGAACCTTATTTAGAAAATGCGTGTTGTAGTACATCTATTAAAGAAACAACATTAGATTATTTCAAAAATCTTAATTCATCCATTACTAACTATAATTCTATTGTCGAAAAAATAGAAGCTATGTTATTAGATATAAGAAACTTTGCATCATCTCAATTATTATATAGTCCTTTTAATAGTAAATTATTTATACCAAATATAGACCATTCATTTAGTGAAAAAAACATATATTTAGCGTTCATTATTTACTGTTCGTTTGCTAATTTAGAACCAATTAAAGACGAATATATGGTTTTATGTAATGAAAAACCTGCGCGTTCATATTTTGAAAGCGGACTTAATATAGAGAAAATTATTGAAAAAATGAAAGAAGATGGTTATGATTATAATAATACTAAATTCTTAAAACTAATTCAACTCGTTAGTAAAAAACATAAAATAAACATTAATTTAAATCCTGTAATTTTAGATAATATTCAAATACTTAATGAATATTTAGAAATTCTTTATGATGAACCAAATGAAAATACTATGTTAGATAATTCATTTATTAACTTGCTAAAATCTATGATTGAGAATGTAAAGGCTCCTTATATTGAATTACCGAGAGAAGTTAAAACACTTAATAATTATTTAATTACTCAAACTGAAATTATGAAAGAAGACCTAAAAGAGTTTATAACTAGCAATTCTGGTGTAAATATATCAAGAACATCATTACGAAATTTCTTCAATTCATTAGATAATTTAAATAATTGGGAATTACTTACGAATGCTAATGATGATTTTATTAATAATACACAAAAACAAAATTTTAGTAGTTTATCTGATGCACCATTATATAGTATTTGTAATTTTAATCAGACATTTATAGAGAATTTTTGTAGTGCTTTTCCTAATATTATATTAAATAAAGTACCTTATGAAGTAGTTATTCCATCATATTATGGATATTCTAGTAACCATAATTCTAAATTAAAAAATTATATTACTAATTATTACGAACAATTAAAAACATTTTATGGATTAAATATTTTAAATACTTTATTAAATGCTATTCAAATAGCTGGTAATAATTTAATTAAAGTAATTGAAATATTACCTCATTATTCAACTATTAATATTAATGGTAGTAAAACTGATAATGAAGATGAAACATTAAAAAATATTTTTGATAGACGTACAAGTTTATTATTAAATGAATATTTTATTATACGTATTTTTACCTGTTATATGGAATTTTGTGATAATGATAGTATGTTAATAAATGAAAATAGTGAAAATCAAAGCATACAAATTAGAAAAAGTAATTTATTATTAAGTGAAAATCAAAACTATGTAGACCAAAGTCAAAGCCAATTATTAAGCATAGATTATATTGATGATAATGCTACTCGTGTTGATTTAACATTAAAAACAGCAATTAGACAACCTCAAGTTATTAATACATTAATAAATTCAAAAGCGGAACTAAAACAAATAGTAACCCAATTAATTATAACTTATATGGAAATATATAATAGAGAGAAATCAAAAATAGATATTAATTATAATACTATACAAGATAGTATATTTAAATTAAAAGAACGTGAAAAAGATATGGTTACTGACCGATTAAAAGCTATGACAGATGAAGAGCGTGATGCTGATACATTAATTAAAATTACAAAACAAGGTATTTACTCTCGTGGATTACAAAAGGGACTTATGGTTTATGACAAAGACTATTATGAAGAAGAACAATTATTACGTGATGAAATGACTAAAGCTGAAAATAAATTACGATTGAAAAATAAGAATATTAATGAAGATAATTTAGCTATTGAATTAGAAGATATATTACAAGAACAACAAATAGCTAATGAAATAGAAAATGACGCTTATAATATGACATTAATGAATGATGATTATTATGATGGTAATGTAGATGGGTTAGGTAATACTGAAAATGATTATGATGATTATGATTATTATAATTAAACTTTTATATCAACTAAAAAAATCAAAATATTCACTCTAATTTATTACATTTATAAATTTATAATAAATTAAATTTATTATAAATAAAATAAAAGATTTATAAAATTCTTTAATTATATGGATCAATATTTATTAATTCATTATTATTTTTATCACTATAATATAAATATTGTACTGATAAATTATAACCTTTTAGATTTTCAAAATTTTCATAATATTTAATCCATTTTATTAATTCAATTTCTTTTTTTTGTTGCGGAATTAATTGTTTTTTACCATTTACTGTATAATTATCTGGATTATAACGTAAAAATATTATTGGAATTCCTCCTTCATTAAAGTAAATATTTTTCATTCGGTTTATTTCACCTAGTTCACAATAATTTTTATGTTGATTCTCATCTACTTCAATAAATAATTTATGTGTATTAAAGTCATAACCAAATTCTTTTTCTTCTGAATTTTTACCACCACATAGTGATGATACTAAAATATTATATTCGTGTGGTTCATTATAATTAGCTTTTAATATATTGAATATACGAAGTTCTTTTATTTTTTGGCGTTTTTTCATTTCAAATGTAATTTTTTCGCTTTTACTACAAATATTAATACATAAATCATCTATACAAATATCTAATAAAGCACAATTTTTACATTTTTTTTCAATTAAATTAATATCATTTTCATTTTTATGATTTTCACAATGAATAGGTTTTTTTATTCCATAAATAGCTATTTGATTACAATTATTTTTGTAACATTTTGCACGAGGTTTTGAAATCATATTCTCTGTTTTATGAATTGCACACGATGAAGGTTTAAAACCAGGTAATCCATAAGAAGCTTGTTTTTGACAAGTAATACATTTTGGGCTTTTAATATCGTGCATATTTGGTAATTTACAATCAGAGCAATAAAGTGCTTTTAATTCATTTTCATAATTAAAATTAGGACATTTTTTATGACAAGTAATACATTTTGGGCTTTTAATATCTATCATATTTGGTAATTTACAATCAGAGCAATAAAGTGCTTTTAATTCATTTTCATAATTAAAAACAGGTTGCTTTTTTTTACAAGTAATACATTTTGGGTTTTTAATATCGTGCATATTTGGTAATTTACAATCAGAGCAATAAAGTGCTTTTAATTCATTTTCATAATTAAAAACAGGTATCTTTTTATGACAAGTAATACATTTTGGGCTTATGATATCAATCATATTTGGTAATTTACAATCAGAGCAATAAAGTGCTTTTAATTCATTTTCATAATTAAAAACAGGTTGCTTTTTTTGACAAGTAATACATTTTGGGCTTTTGATATCAGTCA
>Ga0214923_10005506_pt1 | contig 14690 bp, 9 predicted proteins | sample LL1510_MetaG_FD_177993 | JGI IMG/M metagenome (GOLD analysis project Ga0214923, IMG submission 177993) | Freshwater microbial communities from Lake Lanier, Atlanta, Georgia, United States - LL-1510 | ecosystem: Environmental > Aquatic > Freshwater > Lake | place: USA: Georgia | collected 2015-10-15 | reverse complement strand
CCTTCAACACCGTAAATACTTTTAGCTGCTTTATTTATACCACTATCAATAGATTTTAGTGTACTTAATATTTTATTATCATAAGTTAAACCGTCTACACTAGTTTCTTTGATTTTTTCAATACTATTAGCAATACTTTCACTCTTAGCTTCGGTATCTCCAAAAACTCCACGACGTACTTGTATAACCTTGCCTTGACTATCATATCCCATAGCAGTACCTTGTACTTTCTGCTGTTGTTCAGCATTTGGTACAAATACAGATTTATTTTTACCTTTGCCCATAGCACCATAAATCATGGCTACTAATGCAGCTGCAATTGCTGTACCTGCTATTGGACCTAGTTGACCAACACTTTTACCAAAAATATCAGCAATATTCATAGGTGCACGAGCTGCTACACCAGTGGCAGTAGCAGCAGTAGCAGCAGTTTCTGCACTAATACTAGCAGAAACTTCTACTGCCAATTTTTTAAGTGTCATTGCCATTTCTATACCAGCATTAACTATACGCTGAATATGCATAGCTTTTTCTAAGCCAGATAATATTTTATGGGCTGCTGTATGCTGTTTAAATAAATTCTTACTACTAGCTAATACTTTTGCATTTCCTGCTAATTCATCGTCTCTAGACTTTTTCTTTTGTTTAGCTATTTCTTCTTCTACATCTGCTCGTTCTTTTTCATCTCCGCCAATTATAGCTGCCTGTAATTTCTTTTCTAAACTTTCTTTAGTTTTTGCATTTTTCTCTTGTGTTTGACCATATTGCACTAATGCAGTGGTTAAATCGCCTAATTTTTTACCTACTTCTCCAAATGCTCCACTTAATGCGTCTGCATACTGATTGGCTTTTGCAAGTTCTTCATTAAATTTAGCTTGATGTAGCGCAGTTTGTAGCGTAATGTCAGACAAAGCTTTTGATTTCATTAATTCTTGATCTAATCCAGCTATTGAAGTATTTTTAGCACTCTCAGCAAGTTCACGTTCCCGAGTATACCTATTTTGTGCAAGTTGAGCTGCTGTAGCAGTTATTAATCCTTGTGATTGTAATTCGCGTGTTTCTTTTTCTCGTAAACTGATTTCATCTATGCGCTTACGATAATCTGCTTCTACTTGTATACGATTTAACGCGTCTCTAGCTTCTATTTCTCTGATTTGATTAGCATACTGTAGCTTAGCTATGTAAGTATCAGTATAGGTATTAAGAGTAATACTAGAGTCTAATCTTGCTTTATCTATAGCCAATGTTGTCTCTTCAGCTGCCTTAGTACGCTCGCGCGCATTATTTTCAATTTCAAATTTTTGATTTAGTGATTGTAATTCTCCTGCTGTTCTCTTACGAATTTCTTCTGTTCTATTCTGATCTATTTTTAGGCTTTCTTTATCATTAATTAATTCTAATTTAGTATAAAAATTACTTTTAGCCTTTTCTGCCGCCTTTTTTCTATCTTGTTCTGTAGCCAATTGAGCAGCATAAATTAATTTCTCCTCGTACTCTAAATTAATTTGATTAATTTCGCGCTGTTTTTCTAATCTAGCAGTTTCATTTGCTAGTTTAAGATTTTGTTGTGCTAATTCAGCACGACCTATATCATCCAATCCCGATTCTGATAATTGTAGTCGTTGACGTAGTAAATCATTACGTTGACGCTCTATGTCATTTTCTTCTTGCTTAGCTTTAGTTTCTGCACGAATTAATGCTAGAGGTTTTTCAACTAATTGTAAATTTTGTATTTGGCGACCTTGTTGAGCTAACTGAGTATTTATTCCATTAATAGAAATCGCAGTTTGCTGTAATTGAGTTCGTTGTTTAATCTGTTCACCAGTTAATTGACCAGTTTCGTTTGCTAGGTCTCGCATAGCTTTTACGGGATTTCTAATTACTCCTTCAAGCTTATCTAAATATTCAGTATAAGCTTGTAATTCTCTAGTCGCTTTTTGATATTCTTCAGATCCAGCAGATATTTCACTAGGGCCCTGTCCTTGTTCTAGCAGTGTTTTTACTTTTTGTTCTGCACTGGTTTTTTGATAAATAGCACCTAGTTTTTCTTGAGAAGTAATTAAGTCGCGCTGCATTTTTAATACTTCTTGCTGAATGGCAATTTCTTGTATCTTTAAATCAATAACTTTAGCAGCAAACTCTGGTACAGTATCAAATGCTGCATAATATTGCTGTAGAAATTCTGTACTACCTTTTTGTATTTGTGCACTAATAGTTTTAGCTATAATTCCGCTACTAAATTTTATACCATCACTAAGTGCACCGGCTACCTTTGCTCTAATAGATTCAGCTTCTGCAAAAGCTTTTTGCTGTTTTGCTGCTAATCCTGCTGCTTCTTCTCGTAGCTTGCTTGTTTGTTTTTCAAAATCTAAGTATTCTTTAGTATCAAACCAACTGGCACCACTGCCGCCTGTCATATTAGTGGCTTCAAAAGCATCACGACTAGCTTGAGCTTTTTCTTCTATATCTTTTAATTTTCTGTTAACACTATCTAATTCTTTTGCAGCTTGCTTAGACTCATCTCTAGCAGTACGCATAGCATCACTAAATTTTAGTAATTGTGCTCCGGCTTGTGGGCCAAATATAGGATTTTTGCTAAGACCTGTTAATAGTGTTGTTAAATTAGCTATAGAATCTTGAATAGGGCCGTCAATATTCTGAGATAAATCGCCTAAACTAGTGGTAGCTTGTATAGCCCACTGTGTTATAGGACTTTTATCAGCAAATTGTGTTTTTAAATCTGCATAAAGCTGGCTACCCTTTTTAAAACCTTCACTAAATTCTTTGGCTTTGCTGGCTGCTTCGGCAGCATCAACTGCTGTTTGTTTTACTGCTGCATTTAATACTCTAACACTTTCGCTGGCAGGATCTAGTCCTCTAATGGCTACGCTAATACTATTAAAATCAGCAGTAGCAATTTTTAATTCGCCAGTAATAGCTTTTGTTAACTTTTCTTTAGCTCCACTATCGTCAATGTTTTCAACAGCATCTACTAATTGTTGTGTTAGGGTTTTTTCAAAATTCTTTTGTACACCGCCACCAAATAAATCTGCTACCCAGTTTTTAATACTACCCCAAGTATCACCACTAAGAGCTTTTTTAGCTTTATCAGCTGCTTTAGCTAGATCTTCCATAGTTTTGGCTTGCTCATTAAAAGCATTGCTTCTGGCTACAATAGCATCTACTGAATAAGCATCATTTTTAAATATAGCTTCAAAAGTATCACGCAAATTTTTAGTAGCTCTATCGCTATCATCAGCAGCTTTGCTAAATCCATTTAGTGCTTCTTTTGATTTGTCAGCAAAACTATCTATAATACCAATAACTGCACTAATAATACCAATCCAACCTAAAAATCCACTAACAAAGCTTAGTGCTGTACTTAGAGCTCCACCAATAGCACCTGTTAGTACTCCAAATCCTGCACGTAATTTATCTGTGCCTTTTAGGCCAGTTTCTTCTATTTTCTTAAATCCAGCAGTAACACCATCAGTAACTCCAGACAAACTTCCTACCTGAGCCGCATTAGCTTTAATACTTCTTATGCTAGACTCTGTTTGAGCACGCTCGGCTATTTTTACATTTTGTGCTAGAGTGCCATAACCTTTAGATCTACGTGCTAATTGTTCTTCATCTAATTTATTAGCTTTAATAATTTCTAATTGAGCATTACGAGCAGCTTCAGTAGTATTTGCTAATTCTAGTAATTCTTTGCGTTGGGCTTTTGTTAATTGATTATTCTTGCTACGACTAGCAGCCTCTTTTTTCGCAGCTGCAATTTCAGCATCACTAACCTGTGTAATATCATCTTTTAATAAAGCAGACGCACTTTTACTAGTATCTAGTTTGGCCTTACTAGCTTTTTTATAGGCATCTTCAGCCTGATACTGCTTGTTAAGTAGATGCTCTACTTCTTGTTCAGCAAGAGCCCGTCTAGCATTACTAGCCGCTTGTGCGGCTGCTTGTGCTTCTGCTGCTTTTTGTTTTGCTTTTTCAGCGGCATCATCAGCTTGTTTCATTAAACCAGCACGAAATTCTCCAAGAGCTGGAATTGCTTGTTTTAATAAAATAGTACCAATAGTTCCTAAAACACCTAATAGTGCTGTAGGACTTTCTGATAGTGCTTTTAGTAGTGGACCTAGGGCTTTATTTACTAGCTCTAATACCTGAAATGCCACATCTTTTGTGCTTGCTAGTAGTTTACTGTAGGGATTAGCATCTAGTTCAATAGCACCAAATTTTGCTGCACCTTCTTTTAGTGCAGCAACAGCAAATGCTTGACGACGTTCAAAATCAGTAAGAGATCCAGCAGTTTTATTTAAACTGCGAGCATATTCTTGCACAGCGGGATCAATCTTGGTAAAAATACCAAGTTCATCTAATAATTCTGGCTCCATTTTAGTAATACCACGTGTTAATCGATTAACAGCATCTAGTGCATCTACACCAAGAGCTTGACTAGCACTTTTAGCAACTTTAGCAATCTCTAATACTTGCTTACTACTTAAACCACTAGCTGTTGCTTTTGCTGTTACTTCAGCAGCTTCACGTAGTGATACTATACCATCTGTAGCTTCACTAAATTGTTTAGCAAGTGAACCTAAGGCAATACCGCTACGAGCACCTAGCTGGTCTAAGCCCTTAATAAGGTTAGCAGTATCAGCAGCGTTTTTAAGTGCGTTAAAAGCAGCACTAACAGCAAATATATTAGCTGCAAATGTTGCGTATAGGCGAACTAAACCACCCAATCCACGAGATTGGTCAGCAAAATCTCTGCTAGCGGCGCCGGTTACTTGACCAATGCCACGCATACGATTGTAATCTATATTTTCGGCTGCACCAGTACTACCAGCCATAGCTGCAGCACGAGCGCGACTAGCTCCTGTCGGTTTACTACCAGCGGCTGCACGTTCTGCTTCTTTTAACTCTTTATTTAAAGCTCTAGCATCTTGTGTTGCTTCTTTGATGCCTTCAGCTTGTAATCGTAATCTAGCTGTAATTTCTTGACTAGCCATCTTTTCTCCTAGCGGTGCACTAGCAATTTTTGCTTGCGGCCCTATTAATATTTTAACTTAATTATAGCACAAGCACAAAAAAATATCAATACTATGTTTTTTGACCAATAAAAAAGCCTTCTAATATTAACTAGAAGGCTTTTGTTCTCTGGCTTTTTGTTTTTGTGTAATTATTTCACTTCTAACGCTATCAACTTTTGCCATAAATTTTAATAGCAGTTGTCTAGTATCACTGTGTTCAATATTAAAAGTATCAAATAAATTAAACACTATACTGTAGTCTTTTCCTAAAAAAGTACCACTCATACCTTCCCAGCGATCTGGTAAAAAACTATATATTTCAAGAGCTTGTTGAGCTTCTAGTGGTAAATTACTAAACTCAACGGGCATTTCTGATTCTACTGGCTCTGTGCCGAGTGTTTCGCACATCTCCAAATAGTTTTCTAGGGTAACACCTAAATCTTGATTTTCAAAATAATTTTTTAGTAAGTCGTTTACTTCTCCTGTTTGTTCTTGGAAAAGTTTCCCAGATCTGTTACTTGTTCGCTAATAAATGCGTCAAAATTAACTGAACTTTTCATTAGTAGTAGCGCGTTTTCTTCGGTATACTCTAATTCGGCATTAGGATCCTGATCACTAACATCAACTGGTACAAGTTGTTCTAAATATTGGAATTTTAATCCGCTCCAACCTTTAATACTTCCTTTAACATAAAGTTCTAGAAATAGATCGTCGTTTAATTCTTCAATAGGTTGACGATTCTTAAAAGTTGTTTTAGTAGCTTTTTTACGAATAGATTGTAAAGTTTCTCTTGATAAAAAGCATACATTAATTTCAAATCCTGGCATACCTGGATATTCTACTGCAATTTCTTTGCTAGGAACTAGCATGCTTTTTAAAGATAATGACACTGACATAAAAATAATTTCCTTGAGTTAGGGGGCTTAAGCCCCCATTAATTAAACGTTGCTATAGTAAGTTACTGTTAGTTCGTTAGTTTCAGCAATATCGTAATCTGTGTTAGCACTATTCTTAGCTTGAGCTGTAAAATTAATAGCTGTACTAACAACTTGTTCAGTATTAACAGTAGGAATTGTAAACACAGTAGCAGGCATTGCTAACTTAACATGTGGGCCAGTAGCACCACCAATATTAATTGTTACATTATAGGCTGGATCAACGTCAAGCGCTTTATCTGCTAACATATCTGTAATTAGATCAGCACTACGATAAGTAGCACCACTGCCAACACGTAAGTAACAGTTTACTGTACCGCTAATAGCGCGAGTACCTGTAAAATATGTAACGGCTTGGTTAACTACACCTAGATTAGCTGGTGTTAAATATGTAACATTATTTGCAATAGTTACACTACCACCAGTTAGTGCTAAAGTATAAGCTTTACCAGCACTTGCTGCTGCTCCAGCTGGAACACCTCCACTACCATTAATACCACGAACTACAGTAATTGTACTTAACTTATTGGCAATAAATGGAGCAACAGTATTCTTTTGCTTGAATGTACCACTTAGTCCAGTAAATGTACCAGCTGTTACTGTACTTTCACCTACACTAGCACTACGTAGTACTGTACCACGACCTGTCCAAGCAATTGTTGCAATAGCATCTAGTCCAAAGTCAATAGTAGCTTGATCTAGAGCACAGTTATCAATAATGTAACTTTGACCATCTAAGATAACTATTACACCAAATTTTGTTAACTGATTCTTATTACTTTTACTAAAAGTAACTGTACTATAAACTGTAGTATCATCGGGACCAACTCCTGATGTACTTGTCCAGGCAGCATTTGTTCCAGTACTAGCTGTTGGAGTTGCTGAACCGCCAGGATCCATTCCTGCAATAAGTTCATTGGTATGATCAATGTATCCTGCTGCTAGTGCGTTCCACAATACATCTTCTTCGGCAGTTACTTTATCATTAGCGCCGCTATCAACAAAATCTGGGCGAATATATGTACTAAATGTAAATTCAACAGGATCTAGTGCTGTATTAAAACTACGCTGACCGCGCACAGGACTATCACCAGCTTCATTAAGTGTTACAGTTTCGCTACTTGTATTCTGACTAAAACTGAAACCATCTAAAATTTGGATTTCTTTAGTGTTTTTATCAGTAAAGTTTGTAGCAGCTACAACGCCTGTAGTAGGATTTACGTTTGTTGTAAAAAACATACGCGCGTTACGAATTAAATTAAAACTCATGTTTTATTTCCTCTTGTTAGGTGCTATATTGCTTTTACAAGATTTTTATCTGTAGCTAACAATTTAAGCACGGTTGCTTACATGATCTGATAACGGACCTGCAAGTTAATTTCGCCAACTGCATATGGAGCTAGTAATCCTTCATCTGTAGTGATTGATTGTATCTCTAACTCAGTTGTGCCATATTGATTTGTTGAATCATATTGTAGGGTTCTATTTCTATCTATACAAGTTTCTAGATCACCTAATAGTGTTTCTAGTTGTTCTTGCGAATCTTCTTCGCTTTTTACATATACCTTAACACATACACCTAATAAGCCCCACTTAAAACCTCCAGGTAGATAATCTCTGGTTTCGCTAGTAGGGTGTAAGTATACCGCTGGAAAATCTTGTATTTCATCCCAAAATTTTAATTTGGCATAGCTGTTATTAAATAGGTTTGTTGTATAGGGGCCAGTACCATCTATAACCTTAAACGATTCTGCTAGGGCTTGTACTATACTTGTTCTTTTGCTCATAATAATTGTGCCCTTAATCTAGTTATAGCCAAATCTCTAGCAATTTCTCTAATTGATGCACTTATTAGCAGTTTAGGGTCTCTTGTTCTAGGTCTGTCTTGACGACCACCAAGACTAAAAGTAGCATATGGATATCGCATATAATTATAAAATGCAGTTATTCCGCCCTCTCTACTTTGTGTTAGTCTTTCTACAGTTACACTTTCTGCAAATCTACCACTACGAAGGTTTAATATATCTCTTCGAGTACCATCCCCCATATTTTTCTTTATAGTAGCAACTAATCCGCTATTTATTAAATTTTGCAAATTTAATAATGAATCAAAATTACCGGCACTAGTATACTTTAATTTAGGAGATTTTGTTTGTATCTTTTTTGTTGGTTTTTTTGGTACAGATATTTTTATTTTTGTTTTTTGTGCACCAGGTAATTTTATAGATTGATTTACTTTAATAGATGAACTAGAATCTTTTATTGGATTGCTGCCTTCTATAGTACCAATAACTATATCACTTATATGTTGTAGTACACTTCTAGAACCTTCAGTAGTTAATAGTGTTTCAAAAGTTTTTTGATTATTTATAATTTCAATTAACTTTTTTTCAACTTCAGGATCTAAGTTTTGTTGATTAACTAATTGCTGTAATTGTAAGGTTCTATCTTTAACGTATTGACTAACTTGCTGCAAATTATTTAAAAGCCCTTCAAAAGCTTTTTGAGCAGCTAATTCTTGACCAGTTTGTGAAACATTAGGTTTTATAGAGTTAATTAAATTACTTAAATATCTACCAGCAGTTGCTAACATATCACCTGCTTGTTTATTAGCTAACTTTAACTGTACTTCAGTAGTAAGCCTAACTTCAGCAGCATTTGAATATAATCGTTTATCAGTTTGAATAAATAAATTAACATCTCTAACAATATTACTACTTAAATAATCTGCATCAGTTAATAAATTAACAATAAGTTCTAATTGTTTTTCTAAATTAGTTAGTTCCTGATTACTAGAACCACGTAGCTTTACTTTTCCAGCTGAATCTTTTTGTAAGTTAAATGCTCTAATTAATCTAGCAGTAAATACACCTGTTAAGTGTCCACCTTGTAATGAAGCTTTTAAATCTGCTTTTGCTTCTGGAGTTATACCTGGAGTATTATCAGCTATATATTCTACATAATATTCCACAAGTTTAGCTTGAGGAATATTTTTCAATAATAGCACATCTTTAAATTGCTTATCTCTATCTTCTGATCTTGCCAATACAGCTACTTGATCTTTAGTTGCTCTAGTTGGACCTGTATATGCAAAACCATTTTTTACACGTTTATTATCACTTAATAAAAACTCTTTGTCTTTATAATATATCTCTGATATAAATGATACAAAACCATCAAAACTAATTGTTGCTACAGCTTGTGATAACTGATTAAGTGTGGTAGAACTATTTACTACATTCTGTAAATCTATTAGTAAATTATCAAAAGCTTCTCTACTCATTATAGATTCGTGTCTGCCACCAACAGTATCTGTATCAGATCTAATCTGACTACTACTAGTATAATCTTTAAAAGAATCTAATTTTCTTTGGGTTATTCCGCCAGGACTTTTAGCTTCTAAAACTTCTTTTAAACGACTAACAATTTGTGCCCTAACAGTAGCAGACATTTCACTTATACTCATGTATAATCCGATACATATTGATCTAGTACACGTTTAATATGTGCTGGAAAATTTGTGGTAGCTACATATTGTATTTGTGTAACATTAGGTGTTACATCTCTGTTTACGTGGACTGCACTGTTATTCTTTGAATAATACTCAACCAAGTCCATAACAGCTAATTTTAAATCTTCTGGAACAGTTTCGTAGCCTGCAGTATATACTACTTTGTATCCTTTTATATATGGCATAAATACGCTAGTTCCAGTACTACGTATTAAGTCACCATCATCTATCCAGTCTGTATATTTTACAAGTTTTGTATATGTCTTACCGTAATCTTTACTTTGTGATACTTCTTGTATAGTAACTACAGGACTTTCTTTTAATACTAATTCTGGATAACCACCATCAAAATATTCTGTTTTTGCTTCATCATAGTAGTCAATAAAAGTTTTACGACAATAAGTTTTTATAAGACTACTAACTTTAGGAATTAGGAGGTCAATTTCACTATCTTTATTAGTGCTAGTAATTCCTAGATAATTTTTATACTCTGTTCTAGTAATTAAGTCTGTAGCCATATAAAACTCCGTGTTGTCTCTAAAGCCCACCATAATGAGCTTTAGAGACAGGACTCCAAAGAATCCTGTCTCAATTACTAATTAAACGTAACGTACTGTAACTACACCAGCACCTTCATTGCTTGTAAGCTGGCTCATAGCTACACGCATACTTGCCACCATTACACGACGCTGATTAACTACTTCGTCATCTGTATCCATACGCATTGCACGATAATTACCAACTACGAAGTTACGTGGGTTAACTAAAACTGCTAGTGCATCATTAGCAGCTGCACCAGTCATTTGTGCTGTAACTAATACACGAGTTTGTGTTAGTAAACCAACTTGACCTGTGATTAGGGTATTACGTGACTCACTAATCTTGTCTGTGCTTTGGAACTCTGTGTCATCTAGGAGATCATAGTAAGCGGCTTGACTAACAAACATGATTAGTTCGCTAGGATCTAGACCCCAAACACCTAGTGCACGACGTGCATCACGAAACTTAGCGGCTGTAAATTTGCCAGCAACAGCAACTGTTGGACTTGAAGTTGTTGATGCGTCATAGTAAGCTAAACCATTTATACCAGCTGTATAAGTTGTAGCACCAGCATCGTTACCAATTATCATAGCTTTATCTAATGTCTTAGCCATGCGGCGTACGATTGCATCGCGAATAATAGGAACAATAGCAATTAAACCGTCTTCCTCTTCTTCAAAGTTAACATACTCTTTGGTTGCTAACTTTGCTGCACTGATTTCGATTTCTTTTAGTGCATGTGTACGTTGTGTACCACTGCTTGAACTACCGCCAAAGTCGCTGTTAGCTACCCAGGTTGCATCTGCACCAGCATCAGGATTGATAGGCAGCTTCATGAAAGGCTGGCTCATAGCAATATTACGGATTGTACCAGCAACAACTAATTGACGACGAATTTCGTCTTCCATGTTTAGGCTGATTTCTGTTTCCCAGTTTTTGCTTGGTAAGCGAATAGCACCACCAGCACCACTGCCACTACCAGCAGCACCAGCTGTACCACCACTAGCATACTTAGTTGCTAAATCTTTGTAGTACTTTGTTTCTTCAACTGGACGCTTTGTGATCTTGCTGATAAATACGGCAGCTTGTTTCTCACTAAAGCTAATATCGCCATTGTCGCCCTTAGGATCTGTAAACTGCATACGACTCTTTTGAATAGCTTCTAGTTCAGCAGCTTTCTCTTTTAGAGCAACTTCTAAACCTTCAAGAGCACTCTTGTGTGATTCAGCTTGCTCATTAAGACGCTTTTCAACGTCAGCTAGTAGGCGCTCAGCACCTGTGTCTACTGTTTGAACTGCAGCAACAGCAGCTTTGATTTTTGCTTCTAGGGCAGCTTCAGCACGAGCAGCTTCAGCAGCTTCTTGAGCAGCTTTAGTTTGTGCTTCTACAACAGCTTTTGCAGTTTGCTCAGCAGCAGTAGCAGCAGCCTTAGCTAACATTTCTTCTAGTAATTTTGGATCCATGTTCCATTCCTCTTTGTTTGCGCTATTTGCTGGCTCGGAGTCCTCTAGCCCTTTAGCTGATTCTTCCACTGCAAATTGCTGTTTAAATAACTCATATTCCTCTGCACTATCAAATGCTTTGGCTAAACTAAAAAGCGTATTCTGATTAGCAGGTACGCTGACTACACTAATTTCATGTAATTCTAGGTCTTTGATTAAAAATACTTCGGCTTCTGATTTATACTCTGCATCCTTGACCCTAAACCCAATACTAAACGCACTTAAGATACCTTTCTTAATTAGCTTGTACACATCGCCGGCAGCATCTGTGATTGCGGCTTTAATCCACAATCCTTTATCGTCAACTTTGTGATCAACCATTTTACCAACAGGCATACGCTGATCATGAAAGGCTAGGATAATTGGATTCTTTAAATAGTTCTCCATACCCTTAGCCCAAACACTAGTAGGCACTACGTCTCCTACACGATCTGTATCACTAGTAGAGGCATAACCTTCAATCATGATAGTTTGATCATCTTCGCCTTGTGGCAGTGCTTTAGCAGTAAATTTAGACCCAAAATAAATAATTTTATTTTTTATGTCCATTTACGCGCTCGCTCCTTGTGGCCTACCCCCCTGTGCGGGATTGGCTGCTGAACCTGCGATGTTAGCAGGTACTCTGATAGTATCGCCACCATCTATTTTGGCGTACCGTAATTCTATTCTTGCTTCGTTTGGTGTAATAATACCACCATTAACTAGTGTTTGATGATAGCTTGCTATATCTTTTAACTCTGGTTGTAGCGCACTAACGTTTGAGGTGATTGCTTCCACGTCATATCCAAAATATCGCTCAACTGAGGATATATACAGCTTAACAATTGGCAATACTGTTTCCAGGTAAAATAACCGTAAATTAGGCCCAATGTTAGCATTGTTACCACCTTGTAGTAGGATTGGCGGAACCCCAATAGCGGTCATAATACGCTCGCCATGTGTTTTTATTGCCTTATCAAAGTCTAGATCACTAAAACTTTGTTCTGATAGTTTAACAGGTTTGAGTCCACTATCTAAGATAATAGGACGCTTGCCACCTGATTTAGTATTATATCTTTGTTGCCAGTACTGTAATGTTTTTTCCTTGGCAACTTGCGATAAACTATTTTCCGATGTAAGCACTAAACCAAATACCGTACCATTATCAAAAAACTTTTGCTGAAATTCTTGCATTGAAAATAATATATTAATATTTTCTATACAGCTTTGCAATCTGCTAGCACCTCTATAGATGCTCTCACTATTAATATCTTTAAAGTAGAATACTTCTGTATCTTTAAAATCTACTGAACCACTATACTTAAATCCCTTAATAAAGGTTTTAGGGTCGCTGTTAATGTCAACATTAGTAGCTGGTAGGTGGTACATAAAAGTACCATCAAAATGTATAAAAGCATTTCCTTCCAGCAACAAATCTTTAAAAATCTCACGTCTAAAATCTTGTGCAGACTGGTAAGGATTTGGTCTGTAGTTTAATAGTGTGTTTAATGTTTTTTGACGAATACCTAGTGTTACGCCATCTATTACTTTATCTTTTATATCATAGTCTAAGCTAGCACAAGCTGCTACAACCATGTTTACTGATCTATTTACACTATCAATATTCTTAAAGGCTTGTTGATAGCTTAGTAGTCTACCTTCAGTACCAATGGTACTACCTTCATCATAGTGTATTTGTTGCTGAGCTGGATTTAGTTTTTCACGAATCCAGCTACTAATCTTTTCTAGTGCCACTATTTTCCCCTAAAAATTGTGAAAAATAGGAACCATAACTAGACCCACGAAAATCACTCTGACCGCTTGTATGCTTTTCTTGCTGCAATTCAATCCAGCGCTTTTGCTTTGCTACACTACTGGGAGCGGGGCTCTTACCATAGATTCCATGCAGTTGAACATGATGACGATTGCATAGGGTATATACAAGTTCATATATTTCTTCATGGTGTTCAGCAATAAACTGATCTCGAATAGCTAACACAGCTTCATCCGTACTAATGTCTATGTTACCACGACGTGCCCAAGTTTCTAACAAGTAGGTAATTGAGTGTAGGTGGTGAAGCTCTAGTTCATTAGTAGTTTTACATATATAGCAATTAGATTCTTTTGTATAGGCACTTTTAGCTTTATCCCTAATCCACTTTACAGCTATGCGTTTGTTTGTGTTTACCGCCACATTTTACTCCAGTTTTGACTATTATAGCCTAAAAGCAACTATAAGTTCAACTCAAAATTTATAGGACCTATATTGTATAGCTGTACAGCGCATAACGTACTGCATCAGCCATGTGACTATACTCATCATGCTTAGGGCGTTCACGAGTCAATCCTTCACGAGTATCCCAGCGATACTGATCTAGCATTGCTAGTACATGTTGACAGTCTTTGTGTACTAAAAGTCTACCTTGTTGTACTAGTGTTTGTACATAGGCAATGCCTGGTAATACATCTTTTTTAGCCTTTGTAGTTGCTATATCATAGTTATAAGCTAGGTCCGAAGCAAATTGTGCAGCTGCACTATCAATAAATACTATTTCAATACCCCAGTGCTCCATCATTAGTTTAAAACGCTCGGCATGATCACGAGTAGTTTTTTCCGACTCCAAGTAGTCCTCTACACAGTAGAACTTATCACTACTAGGATCATAGATTATATTAACCCAAGCTGTTGCATCTCTGTAGCCTGGATCGCATCCAGCAATTGCTTCGCCACGCAAGCCTTCTGGCAATTCGTCTAAAATATACTCTGGTTTAAAACCTTCGTAAATTTGTCCTAGATAGCTAGTAAATGATGCCATGTACTCTTGCTCAAATTCTGATTTGGGCATTGATCGACGAGCTTCTTCAACATCCGACTCAGCCATTCTAGTATTTTCAGTATAGTCAGCTTGCAAACTACACCACTCTGAAAAGTTCTGATCAAAGCCACGTTGCCAAAACTTTGAAAACCAGTTGTTTTTGCCGCGTGGAGTACTAATAAATATAGCTTTAGCGTGTGGCTTGTCTAGTGTGGGACGTAGTGCAATATTAAAAGCTTCTTCGCCACGCTCCGATAGTGCAGCTTCGTCAAATATAATTAAATCGTATGACCTACCAACCGTTGAATCAACAGTACCTACTGAACCCATACGAATAGTTGACCCGTTTTGTAGTTCAATAACTCTATCTT
>Ga0214923_10005505_pt1 | contig 14693 bp, 12 predicted proteins | sample LL1510_MetaG_FD_177993 | JGI IMG/M metagenome (GOLD analysis project Ga0214923, IMG submission 177993) | Freshwater microbial communities from Lake Lanier, Atlanta, Georgia, United States - LL-1510 | ecosystem: Environmental > Aquatic > Freshwater > Lake | place: USA: Georgia | collected... | reverse complement strand
GCACGGTGCTCGACCACCTGCGAAACGTCACCTACTGCCGGCTCGACCCGCCCACCGAGCACGCGCTCAACACGTTCGTGAAGCACTTCCTCCACTTCATGAGCCAGGAAGACTTCATCCTCCCCGACGCCCACGCCGCGCGGCTCATCGACCACAACGCCGTGATCGGCAACGCGGTGGCGATGAGCGAGTTCCGCACCACCGACCCGTTTCTCAAGGTGCTCCTCGGGCAGCAGCGCAACTTCACGAAGCTGCTCGCCCTTTACAACGCCTTCAACTCCGTGAAGGTCGACCGCGGGCTGCTCTTCGGCACGAGCCCGGCGCTCGCCACCCGCTGGTATTACTGCTTCCTCGAGGCCTACCGCACCGGGCCGGCGAGCGACACCACGCTCGAAAATCTCCGCGAACACATCACCCACGAGGACGACCGGCTCGGCGACATCAACGCCTTCACGCACCACGGCTACTTCGGGGCCACCTACATCGACCACGAGCACGACTACCTCGTGAAGCAGCGGATCAACCGGCTCACGGCCGCCACGCCGCTGTGCAGCCAGGCGATCACGAGCAGCCCCAAGCCGCGGAAGATCGGCGTGTTCACCTCGATGTGGTTTCCCAAGCAGAGCGTCTACCGCTCGCAGTTTCCCTTCCTCGAGGCTTTGGCCAAGGACCACGAGCTCGTGCTCGTGCGGCTCGGCCGGGAGCGGGCCGACCTCGACACGCGGATCTTCTCGGAGGTGCGAAGCTACGACGCCGGCCGCGACGCCAGCGACATCTCGGCCTTCCATCCCAACGACTTCGCGATGGCCTACTTCCCCGACATCGGCATGAGCCTGGAGAGCGTGATCCTCGCCAACATGCGGATCGCCCCGATCCAGGTGAGCAACTACGGCCATCCGGTGAGCACGTTCGGGGCCAAGATCGACTATTGGATCGGCGGCCGCGAGACCGAAGCGGCCGACCGGGCCCGCGAGCACTATTCCGAGCGGCTCGTGCTGATTCCCGGCTGCGCCCAGGCGCCGGTGCCGCTCGACTACCGCCTCCAGTATCCCAAGCTCCCCGACTCGCCCGTGATCGTCAATTGCACCTGGAGCAGCCAGAAGATCAACAGCGTGCACCTGCGACGGCTGCGGCAGATCGCCGACCGTGCCCGGACGCCGATCCGGTTTCACTTCTTTCCCGGCGGCGCGATCATGGGCAACGGCTACATCCCGCTCGACCGGGCGGTGAAAAACATCCTCGGCGCCGACAACGTGCAGGTGTTTCCCGACCTCGTGTTCGAGCAATACATGCCGGCGCTCGAGGGGGCCCACTTCGCCTTCGACGGCCATCCCTTCGGCGGGTACAACACGGCGGTCGACCTGCTCACGCTCCGCAAGCCGATCGTGACGCTCGCGGGCAACCGGTTCTACAACCTCTCCACGGCCTACCTGCTCTCGCGGGTGGGGCTCGACGAACTCATCTGCAAGACGGAGCAGGAGTTCATCGACCTGGGCGTGCGGATGGTGGACAACGCCGACTTCCGCGACCGGATGATCCGCCGGCTGAAGACGGCGAACCTGGAGGAGACCGTGCTCAGCCACGAGCACGTGCCGGCCTTCGTGCGGGCGATCGACCACCTGCTCGACAACCACGAGCGGCTCTCGAAGCAGCCCGGCCGCGAGCCGATTTATGTGGAGTGAGGGGGCGCAGCGTGCCGTCGCGGATTGGCCGCGGACACCGTACGGGAGCGAGCAGTGACATGATGAACGTCTTGGTGACGGGTGGAGCCGGTTATCTCGGGTCGATCCTCTGCGAGCACCTCCTCGCCGCCGGCCACCGCGTCACCGTGCTCGACAGTTTTCTTTTCGGGCAATCTCCGCTCTTCCACCTGTGCGCCCAACCCAAGTTGGAAGTCGTACGTGGCGACGCTCGGGACGTGGCCACGGTGGGACGCTGCCTGCGGGACGCGGACGCGGTGATACCGCTTGCCGCACTCGTGGGGGCGCCCATCTGCGACCGCGATCCTGCGGCCGCCGAGGGGGTCAATCTGACGGCGATCCGCGACCTGATGCGGCTCCGCAGCCGGCAGCAGTTGGTGGTCTATCCCACGACCAACAGCGGATACGGCACGAAGTCGGGCGCCACCTACTGCACCGAGGAAACGCCTCTCGAGCCGATCTCCGTGTACGGTCGGACGAAGGTGGAAGCCGAGGCCGAGGTCCTCGCCCACGACAACACGCTGACCCTGCGGCTGGCAACCGTGTTCGGATGTTCGCCGCGGATGAGAATCGACCTGCTCGTGAATCATTTCGTGTACGCGGCCGTGACCGATGGCTATATCGTGATTTTCGAGAAGGACTTCAAACGCAATTACATCCATGTCCGCGACGTGGCCGACTGCTTCCTCCACTGCCTGTCGCACGCGGCCGCGATGATCGGCAGACCCTACAACGCGGGCTTGGACGCCGCCAATCTTTCCAAGGAGCAGCTGGCGTTGCTGGTGAAGGAGCAGGTGCCCAACTTCTACGTGCACTTTTCGGAGGTGGGCAGCGACCCCGACAAGCGCAACTACATCGTTTCGAATCAACGGCTTCGCGAGGCCGGCTTCGAGGCCCGTCGGAGCCTTGACGAGGGGATCACAGAACTCGTAAAGGCCTACCGCACGGTACGAAAGACGGCGCTCGGAAATGGCTGATCGCGGCGGACCGACAGACTGGGACGAAGTCACCGCGGTGATCTTGGCGGGAGGGCTGGGCACGCGTCTTCAAAGCGTCGTTTCCGATCGCCCCAAATGCCTTGCCGACGTGAATGGTCGGCCATTCATCGCGTATCAGCTCGATCGTCTCGCGGCGCTCGGGGTTTCGCGCGTCGTCATCTGCACGGGATATCTGGCGGAACATGTCGAGGCCGCGGTCGGCGCGGTGTACGGCCCGCTTCGGATCACGTATTCCCGAGAAGGCTCGCCGCTGGGCACCGGAGGAGCGTTACGCTTGGCCGTTGGTGCCGTCACGACGCCGTACATGCTCGTTCTCAACGGCGACTCGCTTTGCGATGCCGAGCTCGAGGTGCTCCTGGTCGCGTCGCGAGCGGCGCGGGGAGCCCCGACGGTGCTGCTCGTGCACGTCACCGACACGGCGGCTTTCGGGCGGGTCACGTGGGATGAAGACGCCATCGGCTGCCGGATCACCGGCTTTCTGGAGAAAGGCGTCGAGGGTCCAGGCTGGGTGAATGCTGGCGTTTACCTCGTCGCGGCCGCCGACGTCGCAGCGATCGACGAGTCGCGTCCTTGCTCTTTGGAACGGGTCGTGTTTCCTCGCTGGATCGCCAGCGGTCGATTGCGGGCCGCCCGGACGGCCGCCTCGTTCATCGACATGGGCACACCCGAGACCTATCGTCGCGTCTCAGAATACCTTGAAACGGTGCGGCCAAGATGACGACGCTCACCGGGTACGAGACGATCGTCGTGGTTGGGGCGTGGACGCTCATCGGCGAAGCGATCGTGAGGCGGCTCGAGACGGACGAGCGTTGGCGGGTGCTTTGTCCGTCGGCGGAAAGCGTGAATTTCCGGGATCGACACGCCGTCGAACGTTTTTTTCGTGAACACCGGCCGACCCAGGTGTATCTCGCCGCGGGTCGCTCGGGCGGGATCGATGCCAACCGAACGTTTCCGGCGGACTTGTGCTTCGACAACCTCGAGACGATCGTCGCGGTGCTGCGAGCGGCGGTGGCCCAGGGGTGTTCTCGGCTCCTGTATCTTGGCAGCTCGTGCATCTATCCACGGGCTTGCGAGCAACCGATGCGCGTCGACGCCCTTGGAACCGGGATGCTTGAACCGACGAGCGCGGCCTACGCGACGGCGAAATTGGCGGGACTGGCGCTCGTTCGTGCCATTCGTACGCAGTATCGACTGCGGTTCATCAGCGGCATTCCCGCGGACGTCTACGGCCCCTGTCGCATCACCGACGTGTCTCAAGCGCATGTCATACCGTCGTTGCTGCTCCGGATGCACGAGGCAGTACGAAGCGGAACACAGGAACTCGTGCTCTGGGGAACCGGCACACCGCGGCGAGAGTTTCTGCATGTCGACGACCTCGCTGATGCGTGCGTCCATGTGATGGCCTGTTACGACGCCGACGAGCCGATCAACCTCGGCGGCGGACATGAGCGAACGATTCACGAAGCGGCACTTGCGGCTGCGAAAATCACCGGATTCCGGGGACTGATATCGTTCGATTCCGCCCGGCCCGATGGAATGCCGAGGAAGTTGCTCGATTCTTCGGCATTGGCCGCCATGGGTTGGCGGTCCAAAATTCCCTTCGAGGAGGGCCTCCTGCAGACCTACGAAGGCATCCTGGCACGAAACGCGGAGGTTGGCAGGGGCGCGCGGGAGGCCTGTGGGGGAGCGTCATGATCATCACGCAGACACCCTTCCGCGTTTCTTTTTTCGGGGGCGGCACGGATTATCCCGCCTGGTATCGCCAGCATGGGGGGGCGGTGCTGGCGTCGGCAATAGACAAGTTTTGTTACATCACTTGCCGCCCATTGCCTCCGTTTTTCGAGCATCGCTTACGGATCGTTTACTCCGTCAATGAAACCTGCCGGACCGCGGCGGAAGTCAAGCATCCGGCCGTCCGCGCAGCGCTTCTGCATCTTGGGGTCGAGCAGGGCGTCGAGATTCATCACGACGGGGATTTGCCCGCCCGCAGCGGAATGGGATCCAGTTCCGCTTTTACGGTCGGGCTCCTCAACGCCCTCCACGCCCTGGAGGGGAGAATGCGGAGCCCGCACCAACTCGCGATGGAAGGTCTGCACCTCGAGCAGAACGTGCTCGAGGAGACCGTCGGGTCGCAAGATCAAGTGATCGCTGCCCACGGCGGATTCAACCACATTCAATTTCATACGTCGGGCGAGATCTCCGTCCGGCCGATCATTCTGCCCCCGGAACGCCGGGCCGAGTTGCAGTCGTCGCTGATGCTTTTCTACACGGGCATCAAGCGGACCGCGGCGCAGGTCGCCGACACGTTTGTCGGGGATATCGACTCCAAGCGGCGACAACTCCGGCTCTTGGGCGGGATGGTGGATGAAGCGATCGGCATTCTTGCCGGAAACGGGCCTCTCGCGGACTTCGGCCTGCTGCTGCACGAGGCATGGCAGGCCAAGCGTTCCCTCAGCGATGCCGTTTCACGACCGGAGATTGACGACGCGTACTCGGCCGCGCTCCGCGCCGGGGCTCTTGGTGGAAAAATAACGGGTGCTGGGGGAGGTGGGTTTCTGCTGCTTTTTGTACCGCCAACCCGTCGGCAGGCTGTTCGCGAAGCCCTGGGCCGCCAGATCCACGTGCCGTTTGCATTTGAACCGAACGGGAGTCGGGTCGTGTTCTACAATCCGGGGGTCGACTACACGGCTGCCGCAAGCGATAACCACGAGCGATCCATCGTCGCAACAAAGGAATTGGAACTCCAGCCATGAGGCCGTCGGCCACGTCGGTACCGCACAATTTCCATCGGCTTCCTTCGCTCACGCCGGCGGATCTCATCGCCTTCGAGGAGGAGATCGCCGCGGAATTCAACGCCGCCCGTATTCGTGCGCCCGTGCACCTCTACAGCGGCAACGAAACACACATGATCCGAATCTTCGAGAGCGTGCAGCCCGCCGATTGGGTGCTCTGCAGTTGGCGCAGTCATTATCAGTGCCTGCTCAAAGGCGTTCCTCGCGAGGAACTCAAGGCCGAAATCATGGCGGGAAGGTCGATATCGCTGTGCTTTCCGGATTACCGCGTGCTGTCGTCCGCGATCGTTACAGGAGTCGTGCCGATCGCGGTCGGACTCGGCATGGCGATCAAGCGGGCTCACGGCACGGAGCGGGTGCATTGCTTCATGGGGGAGATGACGGCTGAAACTGGAGCAGCCCACGAGTGCATGAAATATGCTCGTCAGTGGGCGCTGCCGGTACGATGGATCGTCGAGGATAATCGGAAGTCGGTATGCACCGAGACCCGGGAAGTCTGGAACGTGCCCGCGTTGTCGTTTGAATCAGACCGCCCTGGCGACGTGGAGTATTACCAATACGAAACACGGTACCCTCACGCTGGAGCCGGCCAACGGGTGCAGTTCTGACATGAGATACTTCGACGAACTGAAGCGGGCCATGACACTCGTGGGGGCGGACCCTCGCACGATTTTCCTCGGGCAAGCTGTCGCCGTACCCGGCACGGCGATGTCGAACACGCTGACAGACGTGCCGCGGGAAAAACTCGTCGAGCTGCCCGTCACGGAAGAGATGCAGATGGGCATGACGAATGGGCTTGCATTGGCCGGGCACGTGCCCGTTTCGATCTTTCCGCGATGGAATTTCCTGATCCTTGCGATGAACCAGCTCGTCAACCATCTCGACAAGTTTGGCGTCATGTCAAACGGCGGCTACCGACCGAAGGCGATCATCCGTACGGGAATCGGAAGCGAACGGCCCCTGCACCCGCAACATCAGCACGTCGGGGACTTCACGGATGCATTGAGGCTGATGTGCACCACGATCGAAGTCATTCGGCTCGATGAACCAGAACAGGTCGTTCCGGCCTACGAAAAGGCACTTCACCGTGACGATGGCAGGAGCACGCTGCTCGTCGAATGGGGTGATTTTTACAATGAGAAGTGACTCCTCAACAACGCCCACACGGGCCAAGACGGCCGTCGAATCTCATCCGTCCATCGGCCCGTGGCCGCTCATGGCGAATAATATCGTTCGGGCGGATCTCGATGCCTTGATCGAATTCCTTGGAACCGACGATCCGATACTCACTCAGTCGCGGCAAGTCGCGGCCTTCGAGAGCGAATGGTCGGAATGGCTGGGTGTCGGAAAGTCGGTGTTCGTGAACTCGGGATCGTCCGCCAATTTGCTCACGATGGCCGCCCTTCGGGAGCTTCACGGACCAGGTGAGGTCATCGTTCCCACGCTCACGTGGGTATCGGATATCGCGTCGGTTTTGCAGTGTGGCTTCGAGCCAGTCTTCGTGGACATTGATCCCCGCACGCTTGGCATGGACCTCGATCAGGCCCTCGAACGCATCACGACGAGAACGAGGGCCGTGTTTCTCACGCACATTCTTGGATACGACGCGCTGAGCGATGACTTTGTCGCCCAACTTGCCAGACGTGGCATACCGCTGGTGGAGGACGTATGCGAATCCCACGGAGCGACTCACGAGGGTCGAAAACTCGGTACGTTCGGCCTCGTGTCGAACTTTTCGTATTACTATGCTCATCACCTCAGCACGATCGAGGGAGGCATGGTTTGCACGAATGACGACGGTCTCTATCAAATGCTGCGCATGCTGCGGGCCCACGGCATGGTGCGGGAAGCCAGCGATACGGCCTATCGTGGCGCCCAGGTGGCGGCGCATCCGGACCTCAACCCGGACTTCATTTTTATGTACCCGGCGTACAACATGCGGAGCACGGAGATCAATGCCGTGCTTGGCCGCAATCAATTGCCGCGGCTCGACCAGAACAATCTGATACGGTCACGGAACCTGGGCGTGTTCCTGTCTGCACTTGATCCCAGCCGTTTTTTTACGGATTTCAAGACAGAGGGCAGCAGCAACTATGCACTGACACTGGTGCTTCGACACCCTGACGAGCGCTTGCGGGATGCCGTCGAGGAGGCTTTGCGACGAGAGCGTGTCGAGTTTCGACGGGGTACCTCCGGTGGTGGCAACCAGTTGCGGCAACCGTATTTGCGCAAACTGTTTCCCGACGCCTACTCGCGCTTTCCCAAGGTCGACCATGTCCATTTTTTCGGATGGTACATCGGGAACTATCCAGACCTCCCTGCGGCTCGGATCGAAACGCTCTGCGCGATGTTGAATTCGCTGTGACGCGCCCGCCGACCGACTCGAACAAAGCATCACGTGATGGATTGTCTATTCGTCAATGCGGATTCCTCGCGATCGGCGTATCAGTCGTTGAGCGACACGTTTACAGCGATCGAACCGCCGACCTGGGCGCTTCTCCTCGCGCAAAGTTGCCGTTCTCGCGGTCACGGAGTAGGGATCCTCGATTGTGGCGCGGAGGGATTGGACGTCGATGCGGCGGTCAGTCGCATCCACGACGCGAAGCCACGACTCGTGTGCTTCGTCGTCTACGGGCAGAACCCAAATTCCGGCACGGTGAACATGGCGGGGGCCATCGAGTTGGCGACAACGCTTCGGCGAGCCCACCCCGAGTATCCCGTCGCCTTTGTAGGCTCGCACGTGAGTGCACTCCCCATGGAGGTGCTCGCGTTCGACGCGGTGGATATCGTGCTGCTCAATGAGGGCGTGTACGCTCTGTGGAATCTTCTGGCCACCGATCTCAGGACCGATTTGAGGCATGTCAAAGGCATCGGATACAAGGAAGATGGCCTCCCCCATCTGAACGATCCTGAACCTGCTGTGCCGCAGGAGCGGATGGATGCAGATCTGCCGGGATATGCCTGGGATTTACTCCCGCGGCGCCAGTCGCCGCTGGACCTGTACCGGGCGCATTTTTGGCATGCGGGATTCGATCACTCGGCTCGTACCCCGTTTGCCGCCGTCTACACGTCGCTTGGCTGTCGCTTCAAATGTGACTTCTGCATGATCAATATCGTGAATCGCGTGGATAACGCGACTCACGTAAGCGCCGCGAACACGCCGTTGATGCGTTTTTGGTCACCCGACTTCATGCTCCGTCAATTCGAGGAATTGGCCGGGCTTGGGGTTTCGACAATTCGGCTATCAGACGAGATGTTCTTTCTCGACAAGCGATATTTTGAGCCACTCCTTGTGGGCCTTCGGGAGCGTGATCTCGGCTTGCGTATGTGGGCTTATTCGAGGATTGACACCGTGCGGCCGAAATTCCTCGAATTGTTCAAGGCTGCCGGAATCAACTGGCTGGCGTTGGGCGTCGAGGCAGCCAACCAAGAGATTCGTCGTGAGGTTTCCAAGGGAACGTTTGAAGAAGTCAACATCCGGGAGGTCGTGCAGGCGATCAGGTCGGCTGAAATCAACGTGATCTCCAACTACATTTTTGGCTTTCCTGACGACACGTACGAGACGATGCAGCAGACGCTTGATCTGGCCCTCGAACTCAACACGGAGATGGCGAACATGTATCCGTGCCAGGCCCTACCCGGCAGTCCGCTGCACGTCGAAGCTCGCCGCCAGGGTTGGCCGCTGCCATCGACATTCGCGGGGTACGGATTTCTCTCGTACGACAGTGAGCCGCTGCCCACCAAGCACGTCTCAGCTGCAGATGTACTCCGTTTTCGCGACGCAGCGTGGCAGAGTTACTTCACCAATCCGGCCTATCTCGATCTTGTCGAGCGGAAATTTGGCCACGCGCAGAGAAACAACGTCGTCGCCATGGCGGCGATTCCTCTCCGGCGACGCCTGTTGGAGGCGTGAGGGCGACAGCCCGTGAGCGAAGAATGACGCCCCCCCGAGACGGTCGGCCTCTCCTGTCGTTCGTGATGACCGGCCGTAATGACGGGTTCATGGGCGACTTCGTCTGGCGGATCGAGACGGCTTTGAACATCCTCGCACGGAGTGCTCACCGCCTCGGACGCCTGTTCGATGTCGAGGCTGTGGTCGTGGACTGGAACAGCGATGTGCCGCTGCGCGACGTGGTATCGCTCCGGTCGGAGGCGGCCGCGATCACACGATTTGTGACGGTGCCGGCTGCAGTTGCATTGCCGCGCCAGCACGACACGCATTTTCCGGACTCTATCGTGATCAACACGGGCATTCGGCGAGCACGAGGCGAATTCATTTCCCAGACGGGCTCGGACGTCGTCTTCACCGCTGCCGCGCTTGCGGCGCTGCTCGGAGTTCTCGAGGGCCGCATCGGCGAAGATCTTCCGCTGCGCTCCGCTTTCATGACGGGGGGGCGTCGGCACATTCCCAATGTGATCATTCAGCGGGCGCTTCCGGTGGAGGAGTTCGAGCGATATCTCGAGCGAAATGCCGCATTCTTTCCGGAAGAACGCGGCGGCCCTGGACACGCCGCGCCGTCGAATCTCATGCTCATGCATCGCGATCTATGGCATCAGTGCCGAGGTTTCGACGAGCGATTCATCTACTGGGGATTCAACGACATCGACCTGGCTCTGCGGGTGACGGCAGGGCATGGCTTCATACCGCTCGAAAACTACGGCGTGAATTCGCTCCACATGGAGCATTGGACGACACCTCGCAATTATGCGCCAGAGAAAATGTTTCGCAGACTCAACCCGGTCGACAATCTCATGCCGGAGTTGATGCCAAATGACGAAAACTGGGGGATCGGCGATGTCGCGTTACCATCACAAATGATTGCGCCAAGGGGTAGCGACCGGCAATCTGAAGAATCGCTGATGCCACCGACACTCGAGCAACTGGCGACGCAGATACAAGCTCCCGAGGTAGCGCATCAGGCACAGGAAGTCATCGCTCTATTCGCAGGCTTGCCTATTCCGCAGACGGACCATCCGGCACTTCTGTGCATAGCATGGGTGCTTTCACGTCGAGCACCGCGCAGTTTTCTCGAAGTCGGCTTCAGATATCCTCATGCAGCAGCCCTTGTCGCCCGGCGTGCTCCCGGCACGGAACTCTTCGCCATCGTCGATTGGGAACGACGTCCGCTGGATGACGGCATATTTTACGCAAGCGAAGGTGCGTCCCTGATTTTCTACGTGACGCATACATTGCGACAGAATGGTCACTGGGCCTACACGCACTTCATGCGGTCGCCGGGAGGGAGCCAACACGTGAGTCAAGACGGTATCCATCGCGGCGGGCCGTATGACCTCGTCCTTATCCGCGGCGGCCACGTGACACCCTCTCTGCTTACGGACGTCGCAGCCGCAATGCGGCGGACAGGGGTCGCGGTCGTGACGGACGACCAACCAGATCGTTGCCGATCCGTTGCGGCTGACATCGCACGCCAGTGGCATGGTGCGGTAGTCATCCCAATCGGGGAAGGCTGCAATGCGTTGGTGCTCACGCCGTAGCAATCCCAGGGCCGCGGGCCTGGTTTGGAAATCCCGATCCAGCGGATACGGCGGTTATCAACGTCTTCAGGCCGCTCGTCCTCCGGAGGTCTTGGAGGGCGGGCTCCACTGAGAGTTTCTACGGACAGTTGCGGGACCGGTTATTGGCGGCGGATACGTTCGAAAGTATCGCCGACGACCAGTCGGTCACGACTTACTGAAAAGAGAAATAAATCCCACCGGTCTTGCGGTTCGTTCGCTTCCTTGTGACACCAAAAAGAAATCCGTCGTGCCTCGACGCGAATTTCTCGGAGAAGCCCGTGGAACGTGTATAAATCGGAAGAGACTTGACCTCGGCGAGTTGTTCCGAAGTCGAATCATATTCTCGTTATTCAATGCCGCTCACACCATCCCGGACTACAGTCCACCAAAATCCGTTGTCCATCGCGACAGACCCGAACGCCTCGGCTACCGCGAGTAGTACACCTGGATGAAAACCATCGACATAATCTCGATCAAGATATTTTTGTGCTAGCGATATTGAGTCGGGCGATGGCACGATTTCCAAGTCGTCCCCACAAATTATTGCAGCTCCAGATTTTTTAACGAGTCGCTTTGCGTGGGCGAGGTCGTTGCGTACGTTTACGTATTTGTGGTCGCCATCGACATAAATGAAGTCAAAAGAACCGTCGGCGAAAAGAGGGAGGAATTCGGTCGACAGCGCTCTCACCAGGTTTACTGAAACTTGGCGATGGGCAGCTCTGAGTTCATGGCGACGGCATGCCAAGTATGTACTCAGAAAGGCGTCTGTAGCGGCAGTGGCCATACCTGCCCAAGTGCCTGGGTCCGCCTGCATGTCCTCGGAACTGGCATACGGCCGCCACGCGTCGAGCAGAGTGAGTGAACTTCCTGGTTTTAAGTGTTCGATCCAAATTGCCGTCGAACCCTCACCAAACCAAGAACCGATCTCCAAGGCTGCGATTGGGTGAGGAAAAGCGGAGATAATGCGAGTCATGGGTGCACGTCGGTGACCCCATGCTTGATCAATGGCTACGGTCATTGGCAGGTAAATCTATAAACCGTGGAACTTAGAAACCCTACGGCGGTGCTGCGCGACGGGATACGCTCTAAGATGATTTCTGGAGGAGCACGTTCAGGCCGTCCACGTGCGTAAACACGCGCCGAAAGCCCGGGACGGCGGCAGCCTCCGCGGCCGTCCGCACACAGCCGAACGACAGTCTTGGATTGCTATCATCGAACAGTACGAAGCCTCCCGGCAGCAGGTGCCGGCATACATTTTCAAAGTCGTTGCGTGCGGCCTCGTACGTATGCGCGCCGTCGATGTACGCGAAACTGATCGCTCCGCCGAGTTGGGCAGGTTTGCCGAACACATCCGCAATCTCGGTCGACGTTGCCCAAGCACGGAAAAAATCGTCGGAAAAAGCGGCGATGGTCGTTGGGGGCCTTCGGGCGGCGAACAACTCGACGTTGCGCTTGTAAGTCTCGACGCAGTAGTCGCGGTAGGCAGGAGAGGCGGCATCGAAGAAACCACCGATTGGCTTTTCGGTTTCTTCGAAGGCCCATGGATCCGTGTTCCAAAGCGTGTTCAGGCGATCGTGGCGCAGCAAGAGGTAGGAGATCGCACAGATCGAGACCCCGAGAAAAGATCCGATCTCGACGACGGCGCCGCCTGGTGGCATGTGGCGGATCGCGTGGCTGAAGCATTGGCAATTCCCATCGCCAAGATTAAGCCATCCCCCAAGCATCTGGATCATCCAACGCAGGTATTCGTCATGATTCACCAAGTGCGTGGCGATCATGAAGTCGATTTGGTCCTGGGCCGGAAGCGGAAGCCGCCTTCGCAGGGCGGCCTCCAGACGGGCCGCCTCGTGATTCGAAGAGGTTTCGAGCGTAGTGCGCAGCAGAATCTGCGCGACGGCGTCGGAGGGCGAGATCGCGTCGGACGAGGCGTCGATGAGTTCAACGAGCCGCCGCGGTGGCCAACTATTTCCATCGGCGGCGGCCGGCAAGGACGAAGAACGTGCAAGTTCAGCGATCGTGTGCGGCACGGATGTGCCAATCTCAGACGTCGTCATGGCGGCATGGTATCCGGATGTGGCGGGTGGACGTCCCCGAACCGTGCGACGCTGGAGAACGGTGAATGAAAGGGACGGGTCGAGTACTGGTCGTAGGCGGCGGACTTGTCGGGTTGGCCACAGCCCGGGCGATGCTCGGGGCGGGCTTGACGAACACCACGCGGGCGGACGACGTCTCGCTATTGGAAAAAGACTCCCATCCCGCCTCGCAGCAGTCAACCCACAACAGTGGAGTGCTGCATTCCGGGCTTGCATATCGGCCCGGCTCGGCAAAAGCCGAACTCGCCGTTCGCGGCATCCGGTTGATGACCGACTTTTGCCGCCACCATCGAATCGCCCATGAGATCTGCGGCAAGGTCGTCGTCGCTACGACCGCGGCAGAGGAGGCTCAACTCGAACGCTTGGAGGAATGGGGGCGACGGAACGGGTTGAACGGCCTCCGTCGGCTCGGAAGCGCGGAGGCGATTCGGGAACTCGAGCCGCACGCGGCGGGGCTTCGGGGCTTGCACGTGCCGGAAGAGGGCATCGTGGATTACCGCGGCGTGGCGGCGGCGCTCGCCGAAGAGGTCGTGCGCGGCGGCGGTCGTATCGTCACCGACACCCGTGTCGATAGGCTCGTGAAAGACGGGCGGCGGTGGAGGGCCATCACGACGACGGGAGAGTATCTTGCCGACTTCGTGGTCACGTGCGGTGGTTTGCACTCGGATCGGCTCGTGGCCGCTTCGGGAATGCGGCCGATGGCGAGGATCGTGCCGTTTCGCGGAGAGTATTACGAATTGAGGGCGGACCGGAGGCATCTCGTTCGCAATCTCATCTATCCGGTGCCCGACCCCAGGTTCCCGTTCCTCGGTGTTCATTTCACGCGGATGATATCCGGCGGGGTCGAAGCCGGCCCGAATGCCGTATTGGCACTCGACCGCGAGGGATATCGGCGCGGGAGTTTCAGGCTCGAGGACGCCGTGGAAACGCTCGCCTACCCGGGGCTGTGGAAGTTCGTCGTCCGGCACGGCAGGATGGCGGCGTACGAGTGGTATCGATCGTGGAGCCGTGCGGAGTTTTGTCGGTCGCTCCAGAAACTTGTGCCGGAAGTGCGACCGGACGACTTGGTCGCGGGGGGCGCGGGCGTCAGGGCACAGGCGATGCGCGCGGATGGGCGGCTCGTCGACGATTTCCACTTCGAAAAGGGGGAGAACATCCTCCACGTCGTCAACGCCCCATCCCCCGCCGCCACGGCCTCGCTGGCGATCGGCGAGCACATTTGCCGGGAGGTGTGGAGGATGCTCGATTCGGATGGTCGCGTCGGGGCGGACGGGCGGACGCGGCATGAATGAATCGATGCCCCCGCGAGCGGTATTTCTCGACCGTGATGGCACACTCGTCCGCCACGTGCACTACCTGCACCGCCCGGAAGACGTGGAACTCCTGCCCGGAGTGGCATCCGGCCTGGCGACGGCGCTGGCCCACGGCGCGCGGCTGTTTCTTTTCACCAACCAGTCGGGCGTGGGGCGGGGGCTCTTCTCGCTCGCCGATGTCGAGGCCGTGAACCGGCGGATGATCGAACTTTTGGACCTCGGTCGGGATCCGTTCACGGCCACGTGCATCGCGACCGAGCCCCCTGGAGCCACGATCCGG
>Ga0214923_10005504_pt1 | contig 14694 bp, 37 predicted proteins | sample LL1510_MetaG_FD_177993 | JGI IMG/M metagenome (GOLD analysis project Ga0214923, IMG submission 177993) | Freshwater microbial communities from Lake Lanier, Atlanta, Georgia, United States - LL-1510 | ecosystem: Environmental > Aquatic > Freshwater > Lake | place: USA: Georgia | collected... | reverse complement strand
ACCTTGTGGTATGATAAAATGCTTGATAAAATCATAAAAAATCAAGACCATGAAAATCCCAAACTGGCAACATCACTCCAAGAAACAACAGAAACGACACCTGAAACCTCAGGCAATGAGGCAGGCACGAGAACGTCGTAGACACTTGATGAACCGTCTATTGAACCGCTCCAATGGGGCGGTTTCTTCGTATTATGTCTTCAGTTGAGACCGCTACCATGACTGTTAATCAAGAAATTAAAGGCAATCTTGCCAAACTGCTTGCTACTGAAAATCTTATTGTAGAGCACAAAAAGGTATCCACAGCTTGTTTTGATGTAAACCGCCGTATATTGACGCTGCCTATCTGGAACAACGCTTCAGCAAGCGTATACGATATGCTGGTGGGGCATGAGGTTGGTCACGCTTTATATACTCCAAATGAAGATTGGAGGAAACGTTGTGATGCTCCTCAAGATTTTGTGAATGTAATTGAAGATGCTCGTATTGAGAAACTCATGAAACGTAAGTTTCCTGGTCTTGCACGAAGTTTTTATAACGGATATAAAGAATTAAATAATGATGATTTCTTTTCTATCAAAGATATTGATATGTCAGAATTGTCTTTGATTGATCGTATCAATCTTCATTTTAAAATCGGTGTTCATGCTTTTGTTCCTTTTTCTGCCGAAGAACAAGAATTTATTACTGTGACTGATGATGCAGAAACTTTTGATGATGTGTTAGATATTTGTAATAAGTTAGTAAAATTCTTGAAGCAGAAAGAACAAGAAGCAGTTGAAGAACCTTTTGATGATAAAATTGGTGATAATAGCACTCAAGATGGGGGTAATTCTACTCAAAATGAGAGTGGTGATACTGGAGAAGAAGAGGGTGAGGATGAGAATGAAGAAGATATGGTTCAAGGCAATAGTAATCAAATGAATAATGGTTCTAAAACTTCTGGTGGTGGACGTGCTGGGGGTGGTCCTAATGAAACAGAATCTAAAACTCAACGTTCATTTGATCAAAACTCAGAAAATCTAAGCAAACTTGATCCTTGGCATTCTGATACTAATTATGTAGAAGTTCCTGATATTAACCTTAATAAAATTGTAGTTGATTGGAATGACTTACATCAACATATTTCTAAATATTGGAAAAATCAACAGGAAGATCGTAAAAAACATTGGGGTAATCTTTTTGAAACGTCTGATACTGCTTATAATACCTACAAATCTTCTGCTCAAAAAGAAGTAAATTATTTGGTCAAAGAGTTTGAATGTAAAAAATCCGCAGATTCTTATGCTCGGTCTGCTACTTCTCGTACTGGTATTCTTGATACTAAGATGCTTCATACTTATAAGTACACCGATAATATTTTCAAGAAAATTACTGTTGTTCCAGATGGTAAAAATCACGGTCTAATTTTTATTCTTGACTGGTCTGGTTCTATGAGCCACTTCATACTTGATACTGTTAAACAACTTCTTAATCTTTGTTGGTTCTGTCGTAAAGTTCAAATCCCATTTGAAGTATATTCCTTTACCTATGAATGGTCATCAAGCATTCTTGATCCTGATTATGATGCCTCACTTGATGAAGGTGAACTTATTGCTGGGCAATTTTATATTCATAGACTATTTTTTCTATTAAATTTTCTTTCTTCTCGTGCAAACAATGTTCAATTTGAACAACAGGCACTTAATGTTTGGAGGTTAGCATATTATATGAGCGGTGCTTCTGTTACATATACTTGTCCGATTGGTCTTGAAATGAGTGGCACTCCATTGAACGAATCTATTATTGCATTACATAAAATTATTCCACAATTCAAAGAAAACAATAAACTTCAGAAGGTCAATGTGGTAATTTTAACTGACGGTGAGGGTAGCAATCTTAATTATAACGTCAATATTCAACGTACAAATATGTGTTATATCGGTCAAAATCATATAAATTCAACTTGTGCTCTTCGGGACCGTAAAACTGGTCATGTTTATCGCAAATTCAGTATTGGATATGAAGATTCTTTGACTGCTATTTTATTGGAAAATCTGAAACATCGTTTTCCTGAAATAAATTTGATTGGATTCAGAATTGTTAGTGGTTCTGAATTCAATAGATTTTATAGTTATCTTAAAAATATCAGGATCTATGAAATACCAGAGAATGTAACAAGGCAGTGGAAAAGGCAAAAATCTTATGAAATTGATGCTGCTGGATATACTTCCTTATATGCAATTTCTTCCACCGCAATCTCTTCAGAAGCAGAATTTAATGTTTCTGAAGACGCAAGTACTGCCGAAATCAGCAAAGCATTCAGAGGGATGCTCAAAAGGAAAACGATGAACAAGAAGATCCTTTCCTCTTTCGCCTCCCTAGTCGCTTGACACCCGACTTTTTTTCTGTTATAATTATCATGTAATTTCAAATTTTTTCTTCTATATGAACAGGACAACTACTATTTCTCATGAGGTTTTTCGTGCTATTGAAACCTTAGATTATGTGCAAATTTATAACTATTATGCACAATGGATTAAAGATAATATGTGGGCGTGGAAGAGTGGTTCTCACTCTGCAGTACAACCATTTAATCTTGCCACTCGTCCCAATGGATTGACAGCATTTGCAGAAAAAAATTATAATTTTGCTTCTAAATCACATGTGCAAAGATTTCAACGCAAATGTTCAAAATTTTTAAGCAAAAATCCCGAAGTTCTGAAATCTAAAGCAGATATTTTTGCTGAGACGTTTCCTACTCTGGTGCAAATTAAAATCAAGGACAAACAAAAACAATATCGTCGTGAAGAAAAACTTCGTGATGCTAATCTTTGTTCACATTTTGATATTGCAGAAGAAACTCAAATGGAAATTCCAGTAAAAACTTCTGTTGAATCTATTGACACTAATCTTTCTGAATATTCAGAAAATATTCGTGCAATTACTGAATTTGGTGCTAAATATGCTGTCAAATCTATCAAATCCCCCGATGGTTGGGAAGTCCAATTCTGAAACTGTCCCACCCCCCTTTACGGGGGGTTTTTTATGCCATATAATAATTATGTTGAAATGAAATGATCCCAATGCCCCGCAAATCCAACATTGATTCCTCCGCAATTACTGCATTCATCAGTACTCATTTTGGTAATGAGTTTGGTGCTGATGCTATTCGTGCTGCTGCAGATGAATTTAATTCTTCTTATCCTACTATTTCTAAACGACTTGATGTATATAAAATTAGTCACGGTAAATGGAATTTGACTGTTCAAGAAAAACTTGAACAAACTTATAATTCACCTGCTGTTTTGTCCGTAGTGGAAACTCCCATCGTAAAAAATCTTATTCCAGAAAAAAATGATACCTTCGTCCAGTTTGGTAATTTTGCTGATCTCAAGAAAATTCTTTCCTCTCGTATTTTTTATCCTATTTTTATCACTGGTCTTTCGGGAAATGGTAAAACTTTTTCGGTTGAACAAGCATGTGCTCAACTTAATCGTGAACTAATTCGAGTAAACATTACTATTGAAACCGATGAAGATGATCTTATTGGTGGGTTTCGCCTTGTCAATGGATCAACTGTTTGGCATAACGGACCCGTCATTGAGGCGCTTGAACGAGGAGCAATCTTGCTACTTGATGAAATTGACCTCGCAAGCAACAAAATTCTTTGCCTTCAATCCATTCTTGAAGGTAGTGGGGTGTTCTTGAAAAAAACTGGCAGGTATATTAAACCAGCTCCTGGATTTACTGTAGTTGCTACTGCAAATACTAAAGGTAAAGGATCTGATGATGGTAGGTTTATTGGCACTAACGTGTTGAATGAAGCATTTCTAGAACGATTTGCCCTTACTTTTGAACAAGAATATCCTACTCCTGCTATTGAAAAGAAAATTCTTGATAAGCTTATGCAATCTTTGAATGGTAACGATACAGAGTTTTGCGAAAAACTTTCTTCTTGGGCAGATATTATTCGTAAAACCTTTAAGGATGGTGGTATCGACGAAGTTATTTCTACTCGTCGTCTCACTCATATTATTCGTGCTTATAGTATCTTTGGCAAACGTATGAAAGCAATTGAAGTTTGTGTTAATCGATTTGATGAAGAAACTAGACAATCATTTTTGGATCTTTATGATAAAATTGATGCAAATGCTCAAAACGATGAATCATTAGATAATACACAAAATTGATGTAGGGTTGACAAAATCCCCGTCCTTCTATATAATTTAGAAGGACAAAAATTGGAAATGTGTCCGAGTGGTTGAAGGAACTTGTCTTGAAAACAAGCATGGTGAAAGCCATCGTAGGTTCGAATCCTACCATTTCCGTTGGAAATTTATTTCCAAATTATCCTCTGATTTACCAAAATGAATTCTGAACTTGACCAAATTGAAAGTATTCTTGAAGACGTTGACGCTCTCATAGGCTCATTTCTTGATGTTGGTGAAAATGAAAATGCTAGGGCATTGTGTGAAGAATTTAAGGAATGGTTTTTTGATTATGATATGGGCAAGGAAGTAAAAATTTTTACGCTCAAGAATTAAAATGGATGTTGATTGTTGTGCAATCAAAGAAAACCTCACTATCTCAGATAATTAAAGATCAATAAATAAAAGAAATTACTTTACGGAGTTAACTATTATGACATTTGTTGTTAGACTTGCTGAAAAAAATGCATTTTGGACAGGAGATGAAGAAGCAGTATGGTCAGATGATCTTGATAAAGCAAAAAAATATGAAAGTGATGAAGATGCTGAAGATGCTATTAAATATGAAATTCCCGATTATTATCCTTTAGTGGCAGTTGATACTGAAGATGCATTACTTCCCGAAGAAGAGCCTGTTGCTGAATAATATGTCTTATATTGTGAGAGTGAAGGGCTATAATGCTTATTGGACTGGTGATAAAAATCCTGGTAAATTATGGTCAGATAAAATTACTGATGCTAAAAAATTTAATAAAGAACTTGATGCGATTAATGTAATGTACACTGGTCGTAATATGGAAGTTGTTGAGTATGACACTGCTGTTATTACTCCGCAGCAAATGGTTCCTGATAATGTTTTACTTGAAAAAGCTGCATTAGAAATAAGAAAAAAAACTGCTGGACAAGGATTTAAAGTATTATCCGATGAAGAATATGATGAAAAGTTTAAACAAAAAGAACCAGTTATTTTTGATGAACTAGAACCAGAAGATTTTATTGAAAATACATATTTTCAAGAAGGTGCAGAAGTAATTACTGAAGAATGATGTAATGAATTATTATTACACGCTGCTATTAATTTTTGGCATCATTACTTATATGATTGTAGTTGATTCAAATTTAGCACAATTTATTATACTCTTATGGAAATTGGTAGAGGTCAATATCCGTAGGAGTATTTTTTTAATTAAATTTTATCCTCGTTTGATGTGCGATACGTTTAAATTCAAACGTTACATTAAAAGTAAAAGGAAAGATTGGGCAGATGTGGCAGCAAAAAAATTGATACAAGACCTTGACATTCAAAAGGATCAAGAGTAAAATATCAAAACCTAAACAAATTTTCAAACGTCAACCAATGGTGATTAAATGACACATTATGACAAACTAATTGACATTATCTTAGATAAGTTATATACTTGGTATGTTGCTGGTCAAATAGATAGTCAATTTGATGCTGAAATGGCAAAAAAAAGCGCACACGAAATTCTTACTATTGTGGAAGAATTTCAAGCCAATCGTAATAAACTTACTCAATGGAGAGCAACTGATTAATGACAAATCTTGGTGAATTTTTTAAACAAACTTGTAATAAACCTTATACTCGTCATAAGTACAAGTTAGTATATTCTAATGGTCAATCAGTAGTTTTTGATAGTTACGAAGAGGTACAAATGGCATGGTTTGATGCTCCAGCAGAATATTTAAGTCATGTTGATGTGATTGACAGGGGAGGATTTAAATGAATAAAGACAAAATAGTTCACTCAAATTTTGATAATTGGTGGCATTCACGAGTGGGTTCTACTACGCCACGAGATCATTTTTGGCAGATGGTTGAAACATTAGTTTCATACGGAGAAAATTCTTCAGAATCTTATGGTACAATTATGATTAAAGAGACGGTCAACGACTATCTCAAAACTGCTTGGGAACAAGGTTATCAAGCAGCACTAAACACTAAAAAGGAGAACAAGTATGGAAAATTTGTCCGAAAATTATGGAATGCCGCGTCGTTCCTTCGCTTTAGACATCAATAAAATTCAGACCCTTGAAGATATGAAAAAAATCTTCGGTGCTTTGGGTCTTCGGTTATATGAAGACACCCCACAGTACGAAGAATTGAAAGAATATTTTATTATGAATGAATTTGTAGAAGAACCGCAACAAGTTATTAATCCCGAAGTCCTTGAATCTGCTGAAGTACCCGAATGACTATCAAAAATCGTAAAGGCCAAGTCGCTGGTGCTGAAGAGGTGCCAGTACCCGTAAAGAAGCGCGGCAGACCCAAAAAAACTGAAGTTGTAAAGAACAAGATTAATCCTGCCCTTCCAATAGGAGCATTTCATCAAATGTTCCCAGTTATGCTAAAATATGCTGAGGACAAGACCACCAAAACTTGTTACTTTCAGTGCGAAGAACATTTGGAAAAACATATTATGAGACACAAACTTGACAGACTCAAACTTACAATTGGACAAACAGAACCTCGAACTCACTGATGTAAAGGAAAAGCTATGAATATATTTGTCACAAATCAATTTCCCGCAGAAAGTGCAATTGTGCTTCCAGACAAACATATTGTGAAAATGCCATTGGAGTGCTGTCAAATGCTTTCTATTGTGGCATCTAAATGGTATCACAATTATGGATTTCTTCTCAAAGCAGACAACACTCCCTATAACACAGAAAAGGGTGCATTTCGCAATCATCCCTGCACTAAATGGGCAGCAGAATCTATTCATAATGCCTATTGGTTAATCAAACATGGTATGAATTTGTGTGATGAATACACTCTTCGATATGGTAAAATTCACTCTTGCTACAAAACACTTGTAGATGCTTTTTATTTGTTTCCTCGTGGTAAAATTACTAATGTAGAAAATTTTGTTCGTGCTATGCCTGATGAGTATAAACTTGACAATAGCATTGACACTTTCACTGCTTACAAAATGTATATTGCATCTAAACCTTGGGTGAAGAATAACTATCTTCGTATGCCCCAAAGGCTTCCAGAATGGGTATGACATATAAAAAGGTGACTTTATGAGCGATACTGATCTTACGGCACCTTGGTATGAGTTTCTATCATATTGTAGATGCTGTGAAAGTCTAAATAGACCGATACGAATTAGCGGTTTTATGAGATATCAAGCATACATTAAAGAAATGGGAATACTATAATGTTTAACTGGATTGATAATTTTTTTAAACAATATCAAGTTGCAACATCTGATATGTCAATTTTTAATAAGATTGTTGCACTGGAAGCAAGAATTAAAAAACTTGAAGAAGAAAATATCGAACTCACAAATTGTTTGTATGAGGTTGAAAACAGATTGCAGTCAAAGATTGACAATATCAATTCTGTCACTTATAATTTGAATAATTACACACTTGATAAATGACAACATCAAAACAAGCAAAGGAAGAATTTTTATATCCAATGCCCCCCATCAATCCAGACGCAGATATGTCGTTCTTGGATATCGCACAAATTAATAATCTCAATAATTTTTCACATCACGTTTCTTATTTGACGAATATGGCAATCGGTGGTAAAATTAGTGCTAAAGATGCCTATGGAGAAATCAAAAAACTCTATGAGGCAATGAAACAATCTCATAAATCACTTAAAGGTTCTTGGTTCTGATGGAAGATACATTAACAATCAAAGAAAATCCTGATGGTTCTTTTGAAATTGAATGGGACAAACAAGACCCAAAATGGTCTTGGCTAAATGGGTTGACAAATGAAGAAATTCAGGGTATGTTAGAGCAGGCAATCAAAGAGGAATTAAAATCCGATGACTGACTACAAAAAATACTCGCTTGGGCAAATAGAGGGTTTTCTGTACGATGCAATGAGTACAGATGCAACACCACAAGAAATTTATGATGTGATTAAAGGTGTTGTTCAGGACAACTATTATACTTACAAAGTACAAACAGCAAAAGCAAAAGAACTTCTTGCTCTACTGAATGGTAATGGTACACCTACTCTTGAAGAAGTACTTCAAGAAAAAGAGTATTATGAACCAACACAAAAAACTTGCAACAAAGATGATATCTCACCCGAGTGTAAAGATGCGTGGAATGATTTTTGGGAAGAACATCAACAATATACAGATGAAGAACTGGATGCAATGTGTGATGCTGCCGAAAAAACAGACAAAGTAAAAAAATGGATTCTTCCTGTTGAGGCTGATGATCTAAATGGTGAATACTTTATTATCTTCCCTGATGATTTGCTTGAAGCAGCAAGATTAAAGGAAGGTGATCAAGTTTATTGGATTGATCAGGGTGATGGATCATTTAAATTAATTAAAACGGAGAACATAAATGGCACTATCTAAACAAGTAGAAGATTCGCTAAAAGATGCAGAATCATCATTACGCAATGCATTAGCATTTTCTGCTCGTAATGAAAAACCTTTTATTAACACTGTAATTGCCAATATGATTCGTGATATTGATCAATTAATTCAAGTTGATAAATTTATGGATAAGATTGAGGAACGAGGAGGTTTTTCCTTTGATAAAGAATGATATTGATGAATTTTGGAGGAAGTTAAATGACTGAACCTAACGAATTTGGCAAATCACTACAAGAGTGGTGGGATTCTGATGCATGTAAAAAACTTCAAAAAGAAACTGAAGAAGCAAAACAAAGAGCAGTAGGAAAGTATTTTATGCTTTCTGAAGACGACAAACTGGATATGGTTCAGGCAATCTGCTATATTATGTGTAAAGCAGAGAAAGAAGGAACTAGTCATCGTGGTCTTCAAGATGCACTGGGAATCTATCCTACTGGGTTTTGGATTGATAATCTGATGGATGTTCACAATGCTCTTTGGTCACATTATCACGAAAAAAATCAAAAAGAAGAACTTGAACGTGACATTGAAACATTAAAAAATCTTACCGAAAAATAAAGACATTCTTAAGAATAAGACACTTTAATAGATATTGTGTTAGGATTAGAAAACATTTGAAAAAAAGTTATGACACAATTATCTACAAAAAACCCCTATCTTACTCAAGAAGAATGGGATGAATTGATTGCATTAAAAGAAGCAATTAACTATAATCCATCACAAGTTCATTACGATAAAATGGAAAAATTTACTAACCTTTTAGTAAGAAGTCTTTATGGTAAAGGTGATATACAAAATTAAATATCTAATACAAATTTACCCCCGAATTATTTAAAAAATGAATTTTGAAAATGAATATTTGCATAAGATTATGATTGATCTTACTAGCAGAAAAATTGAATTACGAGGATCTGATGGTAGTAATAAAATCATCTCAGATAATAATATGCGGCAATTTATGGCGATGTTCGATCACATTAAAAAAACTGCTCCAGAAAATATTATTGAATATGGGAGGGTTGCATAATATGACTACAATATTGATTATAATAATTCTTGGATTGATGTTCTCATTTGCTGTCGGAATCTTAGTAGGTACTTTTATAGCATTTGGCATGGGCACAGATCAAGACAAAACTCATGAGTAATTTTTATAGTTTGAGGACTCAAAACTTATATTGGGGGACACTTTTTGAAGTGTCTTTTTTTCGTGCCATAGGGAATTGAGAAGTGCTATGATTACAGAATAATCAAAAAAATCAACTAAATGTTCTATTCTATTTTTGAAGAGGGATCTCTCCGAGATTATATCAATCAAAATGTACAAGATCCTTGGATTGGTACACCTTTTGAAGGTTATGTGTTTATGTCACCAAAACAAAAAGGTACTTTTGGTGAACGTTTTGTTTCTAAGTATTTTGTGTTGAAAGGAAGTAAAGTAGAAAAACCAAAAAATACTGGACACGATAGGATAATTGATAAGAAATCGTCAGAGATCAAATTTTCTCTTGCTACCCGTGATAAAAAGGGTGGAATAAATGAAGATCAGTTTATTATAAATCATGTCTCAAAAGATAAAGATTGGGAACGTCTTGTTTTCTTTGGTATCAATCCATCTGAAGATGACTGTTGTTTCTTTTGGTTCTGCAAAGAAGATTTTATTCAACACCTTGAGAGTGATGAATGTGTGTTTGCTTCTCAACAAGGTGGCAAATCTATCGGGAATGATGATTACATCTGCACAAAGATCAATAAATTAAAGAGTATGCCGTTCGTAAAGTCTATGGATCAATGGTAAATCTACATTTGGGTGATTGTTTAGATATTCTACCAACACTTGCAGATAATTCTGTAGATATGGTGTTGGCAGATTTGCCTTATGGAACCACTGCTTGTAAATGGGATAGTATTATTCCATTGGATAAACTATGGGAACAATACAATCGCATTTGCAAAAAAGATGGTGCGATGGTGTTTACTGCTACACAACCATTTACGACTATACTCGCAGTATCTAATCTTGAGAACTTTCGTTATGAATGGATTTGGGAAAAACCTCAAGGAACTAACCCTATGAATGCCAAAGTAATGCCTCTTAAGTCTCACGAAAACATTTTAGTATTCTATCGCAAAAAACCAGTGTATAATCCTCAAATGTGGTATTCTACACCATATTCCGAATTTTCATCCGAAACCAGTAAAATTGGTGAGGTGTATGGGAGTGCAAAAAGTAAACATCGTGATAATCCAGATGGTTCACGTTATCCTAAAACTGTGCTCAAATTTAAACAAGAGAAGGGATTGCATCCAACACAGAAACCAGTAGAATTGATGGAATACTTGATTAGAACATACACCAATGAAAATGATATAATTTTAGATAACACTATGGGTAGTGGAACTACTGGTGTTGCAGCAGTTCGTTGCAAAAGAAATTTTATTGGTATTGAAATGGATTCTGAGTATTATCAAGTTGCTAAAAAACGCATACAAGAAATTGTGCCAATCAGCAAACCGTCTACTACCGTCCCAAATGCCCTTCAGCGTGCCCTATACTGTTAGGGTAATCAACAGACACTCCAATGGCAACTCGCTCACGCATCGGTCTTGAACTCGCAGATGGTTCTGTGCTGTCTGCCTACCATCATTGGGATGGTTATCCTGAATGGTTGGGTCGTATTCTCAAAACTCATTATAATGATCGTGCTAAAGCAGCAGAGTTGATTGATGGTGGTGATATGAGTTCTGCTTGGACTAATGCAGGTTTCAACAATGAAACTGTTGCACAAGGTCCACTTTACTACTCTCAACGTGGTGAAGATTGTCCTCCTCGTCTTGATAAGAACCTGAGTGAGTTTCTTCAAAACGGTGAAGAGTATGGGTATGTTTATACTGAAACTGAAGGTTGGTTGTGCTATGATACTTGTGACTGGCACGAAACTTATCTTGAAAGTCAGGAAATCCCTACTGGAGCACTTGCTGTATGACTGAAACTTCAATTAAACTGAATAAAAATGAATTGACTGTGCTTATAAGTTCTTTGAACTATATGTCACAACCAAATGAAATTTATTTACAAATAAATTGTACAGATGTCAATCGTCTGTATAATAAACTATTCTCTTTGTATGAGGCCTTGAAATGACTTACAACGCAAAAGTAAAACTCTGCTATATCAACGATACTGATGTAACTCCAAGTAAGTATTTTTCTGAACTTGTTGATAGGCAAACCATCACGATTGAAGCACCTGCATTTGATCTGAATGTTCATCAGTATTTTGAACTCTTCAAGGGATTTCTTCGTGCTGTTGGATTTGATGACTATAACATTATGGAAGGTGGATGTCGTCTTGCATTCAATGATTGCAATGATGAAGCACAAATGAAAAAGTTGATGAATGAGTATGAACTGCAAAATAGGCAGTTTCATAGTGATGACGATTATTATGCATTAGAAGAAGAAGTTAGTAAGTTGAAAGAAAAACTTGCAAGAGTTCTTCCAGAGCAGTGTGATGATGAAGATGCTCCAAGAGATGATGGAACATCTTGGAATAAACCTTGGAATGGTTTAGTTCCTGGGACAGATGAAGCATATGTACGAGGTTGCAAGTGTCCTATTCTTGATAATCAAAATATGCCTGCTAATAAAAAATGGGTGAATGCCGATTGTCCTATTCACGGTAAAACAAATGAGAAAAGTCACAGTTAAAATGATTAACCATGTTCGTACATTCATCTTTGTTACTTATTTGATCACCAATTGTTTTATTGTTGCTGGTGTAATCCGTCATTGGGATGATACTGTGCCAGTTATTGAACTGCACACAGACACTCCCGTGCGGGTCCAGCAACGCCTATAATTACAGAGTAATCAAGGGAACTTCCATGAAAACCATTCAAATCTATTTGATTTTAATTGGTCTGTTGATGTATATGTCACACATTGTTCAACATGATAAATATAAACAACAGGAAGCACAAATACACCGTCAATTTTGTTCAGCATACGCATTTCATCCAAATTGTAAAAAATGAAATCAGATGTAACTGCCAGAATTATCTCATCAATTCTTGTCGTGGTTGCATATTGGGTTACGATGTACTATAATCTTAAGTGTGGAGCAATCATTTATCTAATTGCTAACTCGTTAGCATTACCTTATATGATCAAACAAAAGTGTTGGGATGTAGTTGCTCTACTTACATTTTTAATTATTATAGGACTGCCTAAAATTATTTTATGAAAACTTTATCAGAATCAGATTGGTTAGGAATTCATTCCACATTAGAATTTAATACTCATCAATTTGATCCTAAATTTAATACGATTGAAGGTATTAAATTGCAAATTGAAGAAACAGAAGTTGGGGGTTTTATTTACTATGCCCAACAAAATGCTCCCATTCAATTTGATGATGCGGGTAAAATAGTACCACAGTATGATGATAAAGGAGAATCAATTCCTCTTATGATCATAGTACAGTGTGAGGTAATTAGTCAAGATGAATGAATTTACTTCAGAAGAATATAAAATTATTCAACAGGCAGTGAAGTATTACCAAATTCATGGTGTTAATTTTAACAGCAAAGAATATAATATTTGTTCATCAGTGTTTGACAAAATTGTTAAAATAGTTTATAATAAAGGGAGAAAACAATCATAATAATGTACAACGTTTACCGCACTCGTCAAGGTGAAGATGACGAACTTCTATTTGAAATGGAAACTGAAGAACTTGCAAAGCAAGAAGTTGATCGTGTAAATGAAATTCTGACACGACATAATATTCCTCCTAGCGTATCTTTCGCATATTATGTTTAAAATGAACTTTCCAACATTCATAAACAAGTGGATAATCTCCAATAGATTTCTCCGTTATACTTCATTTTGGTGGTGGTATCGGTTGATTTCTCACGAAGGATTTAGATTTGATGACTATCATATCTGGGGGTCATTCTGGAGTTCTCTTAACAGAGGATATTTGGATATGAACTACAAGTGGGAGTTTGAGAACTTCTGGGGAGTTGGAGCAAAAAAAAGTATTTTGAAGTATGATGATGAACTACGCAAACTTGCAGAATGAAACTACGATACCTAAAAACTGAAACAAAAATCAAAGGAGTTGAAACTTGCGAAGATATGCCTAAGTTTCTACACTGGTTGAGAATTATTCCACCTTTTAGAGACAAGGAGATTACTTATACTCTTATGTCATATAAACTTCAATCTCTTGAAAATGGTAAATGGATTGATGTCCCTACAATTGAGGAAGAAACCAAAAATGACTGAACTTACACAAGAACAACGACAAACAATTGAAGATGCACTCAACTCAATTCCAGAAGTAGCAAAAAAGGGAATGTATGGAACTATGGAAGGAATTGAAGAACAACTTGCTCGTGGAGATAAGATTATCTTTTATATGAAACCACATAAAGTTCCTGGTGGTCTTTATATTGATAAAATGAAAGTAGGAGAGAAATGAACAGAGTATCTTATTATCGTGCGGTATTGCTGGGTGCTATTCTTGCAACAACATTTCTTACATTTTATTATACTTTTAGAGAAGATAGTAATTCAAAACCACAAAAACCTCAAAGCAACTTTGAGGTAGTGGATACTTACAAAGGATGTGATGTTGTCCGATATGATAATCCAAATCTTGCAAATTATCAATATTTCTTGGACTGCAGAAAATGAAACTCTTACTCAAATTCCTATTTCAAATACCTCTACTTTACTTTTTGGTTATTGGAGTAAATTCAATTGTTAGTGATAACTATTTGATTTCTTCTCTGGTTATATTTTCTGTTTTATTTCTTTATGCTACTGGTGATTACCTTGATGGAGCAAAAGATGACTATTGAAGAACTTCAAAAATACTTAGATGATAATAACATCACCTTTGAAGAGTATATGAGAGCAAATATGATTACTGATGAAGAACGGAAATATCTTGATAAGATATGGATGAATGCGATTTATAAGAACTTTGGTGAGGACACTTGACGAACTGGCACAGGGGATGCTCTGGGTGTCTCTGGATGCCCTATAATACTCTCATACACACAGAAACCTGATGACTGAACAAGAAATTATTGAACTCTGGGGAGATGGAACCCAATTT
>Ga0214923_10005501_pt1 | contig 14698 bp, 14 predicted proteins | sample LL1510_MetaG_FD_177993 | JGI IMG/M metagenome (GOLD analysis project Ga0214923, IMG submission 177993) | Freshwater microbial communities from Lake Lanier, Atlanta, Georgia, United States - LL-1510 | ecosystem: Environmental > Aquatic > Freshwater > Lake | place: USA: Georgia | collected... | reverse complement strand
TTATAATAAATTTCAAATAAAATTCTATAATATTTCTGTTCATCTGTAATTGGTTTATTTATAGTATGTTTGATATTTACGTTTGGTATAACACTTAATTGTTTCGTCGCATGTTCTTGTATTATTTCATATAATGATCTCGATTTATCACTTACACCATCACTAAATGCCTCTTTACGTCTCCACAATATTTCATTTGGCAATATTGGATTTCCAACACTGTTCAAATAATATTGAAAATCAAATGCATTCCGTAATAGATATTTTTCACAATTATTTTTGGTTGTATTAAATCGTAGTTTGGCGGGAATTGATAAATAATATTGTGTCCATGCTCTATCCAAAAAAGGTGTTCTTGGTTCTAAACCATGTGATGATATACATTTATCAGACCGCAATACATCAAACGCATGTATATCCTTTAATAATCTTCTACATTCTTTATCAAATTCAAGCGCATCTGGTGCCATTTTCATATACAAATATCCTCCACATAATTCATCCGATCCATCGCCGTTAAATATTACTTTTGCACTACTATGTGCTGATATATATTTTCCTAATAAATAATTACCTATACTCGCTCGAACACTCGTCGTGTCATATGATTCAATGGTTCGAATCACTTCGGGAATAGCTTCTAAAAAATCTTTTTCAGTCAACAATATTTGGGTATGTCGACTTCCTATATGTTGCGCTACGACTGCCGCACATCGTAAATCTTCGGATCCTTCCAAACCTATACTATATGTTTCAATGGGTGGTAAATTGTGTTTAATATGAAAATCGTTTACTAATGCTGCGATTAAACTACTATCTAATCCTCCGGATAATAGACAGGCAATTGGACGTTCGGTAGCGTTGCACCGTTTCTCTACTGCACTCACTAAATATTTTTGAATGTTTACAATAATATTATTCAATTCAGGAGAATATGATATCGTATCTTCATTATTGTAAGTAAAATTTCCAAAACTAGTCGTATGGTATTTGGTATTTTTTTCGAATAACCATTCAGCAGACGCTTTAAACGGTAATATGTAAGATGAATATGTGCCCGGTTCAAATTGTGATACCGTATATTCACTTTTAGGATTAGATGTAACAAATTGTGATAATGATTTTAATTCCGACGCAAAACCCATTACATTTTCTTTCTTATTTGGACTATACAAAGAATATAATGGACGCACGCCATATGGATCGCGAGCTACATATAATCGTGAATCTGTATTTTCAAATCGCTGATCAAGTAATACAAACGAAAAAACTCCGTCCAACAATTGAAGTGTTTGATCTATACCATATTTTTTATACAAATGAATAATAACCTCACAATCGGACTGTGTGTTAGGCGTTACGTTCATCTCTTCATATAATTCTTTATAATTATAAATCTCACCATTACATATTAATATTATATTATCGTGATTTAACGGCTGATTTGATTCAGTATTTAGTCCATTTATTGCGAGACGATGAAACCCATATATAATTTTTATACCTACTTTAGTCAATATTGAAAATTCCGGCCCCCTAGATTTACCACTTTCAAATTGGTGCTCAATAAAACCTTCAGTGAATTCATTTTCATTGTTTAATAATGCAAATATTCCACACATTATTCGATAGATGGTTATTTTATTTATGTCATATTCTTTATGTTTATTTCATTTATTGTAAACGAAATAAATAAATGTTTAGTAAGTATATATTATGAATAAACGAGTTTATACAAAGGAAACAATGATGAGTTTAGCACCTAAACCATATGCGGAAGAATTTTCAAATTATGGAGAGGTTGATAATCGTATCAAAGAATCAAAAAAACCGGTCGTAATTACAAAACCAGTTGAATCGGATAGTTTAATTTCATCTAAATATTTAGCAATCCTTGAAAATAAATATGAATCCGAATCCGAATCCGAATCGGAAGATGATGTAATTCCAACGAATAAACCAAAAATATCCAACAAAGGTAATGGATATATTACTCAATTCTATATTGGGTCATTGTCTGTAATCGGCCTTTTTGTATTTTTTCGTTACATGTATAAGAGGAAATAGGTATTTTACCAGTAAGATGAAACTGTTTTATTTTTTGGTTTTTTATTCTTACCGAGTCTCTTTGTTTTTCTATTTTTTTTAACTGGTCTCTTTCTAGAATATGATTTTGACCATGATTTACCCATAGAAATATATCCACCGGTTTGAGATTTGCTGCAAGTAGTTGGCATGTATATGTAATACAGATATTATATTGTATAGACAATATAATATTTTATCAGGATGATTTTACAACGATCATTTATAATTTATATCGTTTGTAAATTTCTAATGCGACCAAACCTCCAAATATTTGGGATAAACAATATGGAATGACTTCTACACTTGGTAATTTTCCGGCAGCGGCCATTGCAATAGTTACCGCAGGATTAATATGTCCTCCTGAAACATTAGATGTTAAAAGAATAATTAATGCTAAAGCTGCTCCAATGGCCAATGGATTTCCAGTAGCAAGTATTATGTAAATAAAGAAAAGAGTGCCAACAAATTCGACTAAATAGTTATACATTTATATATTGTATAAATATTTTTGTTTACAAAAATGGCTAAATATTTTTGTTTATGGATTTTGGCAGGCCATGTCCAAATAAAATCATGTATATCAATATGACAGCCGCAATCAATATACTTCTATTTTCAGCTACCGCCGAATTTTGTCCTAACGCAAATACCATGAATAAGTATAATAGTAGTCCAATGATAAGTGAGTGTAATAACATAGAAAGTCCTCGTTCCATGATTATATAATAGACGTATATTTTGTTTGTCTTATTTTTGCTAAAATACGGGAGAATTTCTAACTTTGGCAGGAACAACTGCACCTCCACTGCGCATTCTATGTAGGGCCTGACGTTCGGTGTTTGGATCTTTAATCGTGGTAAATGAACTCGATACACCGGCAGAATTCAATGAACCATTGGCAATTTGGTCAACGCGTCGATTCGCCACCACTTGAGATGCATCGCGATTTCCATACCACTTTTTTTGCAATTTTTGAGAGGTGGTCATTGTAGTATTGGAATATGATTCAATATAATTATGACGATTCATGGCAAAAGTGCTGGTGCCATCACTCGTAATGTCTTTTTGCGGCATTGCTTTTTTACTAGATAACTTTCCATTGTTTAAAATACTATTATTATATAAAATACCTGAAAAACGTTGCATTGTATATAATATCTCTATATATTTATTAACGTCTAACCGCCATTAATGAAACATATTCTGAATTCGTTGATCCTCCATTTGATTTATCATTATAGTTACGATTCAATGCTTGTAATTTTTTGAATTTTACGTAGTCGGATGAATCAGGAACAAATTTGACATTGCCGGAAGTAACTGGAATACCAGTAGCATCACACGTTTCAATGTGATTTCTTAAGGCTCTTTTAGTTACAATACGTGATCCATGCACTTGACTTGGGCCATTACAGGCGACGTGATATCTTGCTAAAAAATCGCCCATACCGTTTACTGCGCGGAAAGGAGTGATTGCTCTATTTTTACCATTCACAACACCGGTAGCATATTGAGTATTCCATCCATAACGCAAAACACGACGATACATTACGTTTTCACTTGATTTGTAATTATTGATTGTTTGAACGGGCGATATTCCTTGATATCCACCTCCTAAATTAGTGCCAGTATATTTTGACATAGTTTGTATACTATATAGTAGAAATATATTTTCGGTATAATATATATAATAATTCCAAATATGAGTAATTCTTCAGATATAGATGATGATTTTGAAAGTGATATGGAAGATGATTCGATGGTTGAAGATAGTCCAGTATCACTTGCGAATTTAGAAAATATATATGATATCGAAACTTTAGAAAAATTAACAAATGAAAAGGTAAATACGATTTTTGATCCAGATTGTGTTAGAAAGAGATCGAATTGGAGCAAATCGGCGAACGTCTATAAGTTTGATACCGACCAATTTAATCCCAAAATATTACTGGAAGACATTCCGTCCCATTCTCCTAAATTAGATGCCCTTCTCTCAAAAATAGAAAAATTGGACGCGAATGATATGCAACAACACGGTAAATTATTCAAACATTTCATTTTTTCTGATTTGAAATCCAGCAGTTTTGGTTCAAAACTCGTGGCGGGGGCATTAATGGCTAAAGGATTTAGACTAGGATATACCGCTGAAAATCGAAGTAAATCAGCATCACCAATGATAGTGAATGCTCCACCAGTGCCTCCAAATAGTGAGGTATCTGAACAATCTTTACCACCGGTCCCGCCAAACAGTCCGGCATCAGAAGAAGAGGAAGAGATGGGAGGAGGTGCAAAATCAAAAAAATACGGAAAAATTGAATTACTTTCTGACACAGAATTGGCGAAAACACCCTATAACAATTTTTACCTCTTATGTTCTGTAGGATTATATGATCAATCGATTACCGTAAAACAAAAGAAGGCCATTTTACAAAAAATGAACCAGCGTCCCGAAAACGTAAATGGAAAACTCGCGCGTATTATTGTCATGGATAGTGGATTCAAAGAAGGTATTGATTTATTCGATATAAAATATGTCCATATATTTGAACCACAAGTTACGGCGGCAGATCAAAAACAAGTCATTGGACGCGCAACGAGAACGTGTGGACAAAAAGGATTAGAATTTCATCCAATGAGAGGTTGGCCTCTCCACGTATATATTTATGATGTTGATATTCCCCAACATATTCGATCATATATGTTAAATTCACCAAGTGCATTTGATCTTTATTTGAAAGCATTAAATTTAGACATAAGATTAATCGAATTTACCCACGATTTAGAGAGAGCATCCATTTACGGTTCAGTTGACTACGAATTAAACAAAAATATTCACGAATTCTCAATTGAGCAACTTCAACCGGGATCCATTGGTGGAGTAAAAAAACGAATCGTCATTCGAAATGATTTACCTATACTCAATTTACCGGGACAACTTTCCGAATTACAATTTGGAAAAGATACATTGGTTCCTTTAGAAAACCCCAAAAATTTTCAAGAAATGAGAGAATATATAAAAACGAATTTTAGTCAATTTACTTGGGAAAAAGCCAAAATGGAAAACTTATGCGGAAAAGGAGGAGCATCACATGCTCTTCGATATACTCCCACTCAAGATTTTATTCGCCATTATTTTACACCGACCGCCCCCGTCAAAGGCATGTTGCTGCATCATAGCGTAGGATGTGGCAAAACCTGCAGTGCAATTGCAGCGGCGACATCAACATTCGAGAAACAAGGCTATACAATCCTTTGGGTCACTCGAACAACTTTGAAAAATGATATTTGGAAAAATATGTTTGACCAAATATGCAATGAACAAATTCGCGAAGAATTGGAAAAAGGTTTGATCGTGCCAGCCGAACAAAATAAACGTATGCGTCTTCTCTCAAAATCTTGGAGTATTCGACCCATGTCATACAAACAATTCAGTAATTTAGTATCAAAACAGAACAATTTTTATAAGGCTCTCGTTAAGAAAAATGGAGAGACTGATCCTCTTCAAAAAACCCTTTTGATTATTGATGAAGCACATAAATTATATGGAGGCGGCGATTTATCTACGATTGAACGTCCTGATATGAAGGCACTTAAACAATCGATTGAACATTCTTATCAATTATCGGGAGACAATTCCGTTCGTCTGTTATTAATGACCGCTACTCCCATTACCGAAAATCCGATGGAATTGATTAAATTAATCAATTTATGTAAACCGTCAGAAGAACAAATGCCGGAACAATTCAGCGATTTTTCAGATCAATATTTAGATGAATTTGGGAGATTTACGAGAGATGGAGAGGCGAAATATTTAGATAAGATTGCGGGACATATTAGTTATTTAAATCGTGAAAAAGACGCGCGTCAATTCTCTCAACCCATTGTCAAATTCGTTACTGCATCATTAATACCAAATATGGATATGTTACATAAATACGACACCAAATATGTGCGTCAATATCTGGCAAGTGATGTTGGTAAGTTGAAAGATCAAATTGCGGAAAATATTCAAAAAATAGACGAAGATTTGGGAGATTTAGATACTAGTAAATTTGAAGCGTTACATGATGTATGTAATGAATATGAAGGAAAAGCAAATAAATCATGCAAGAAAGTAGTGCGGGAAAATATTCGTAAACTATTAAAAGAAGCAAAAGCTGAAGTCCAACAAATTCGAGATTCGATCAAATCGATTCGAGAGGAAATCAAAAACAAAAACCTTTTTAAAACAGAGTCTCTTGCAAAAATAAAGGATAATTTAGAGAAAAATCCGGAAGAATATAATAAATTTAAGACAACAATGTATTACAATTTAAAACAAAAATGTGGCAAGATAGTGAAAACGGCCGATGATTTGAAAGAAGCCATCAAAGAACATCCCATCATTGTTGAATTAAATAACCAAATTGGCGAATATGATGAAAAGATCGCCGAATTACAACAAAAACTTAAATCTGATTTGTTGGTATATAAAAAACGAGTATTGCAGATCAAAGAACTCATGAAAACCGAACTTACCCAACTTGAGAAAAATGTCTTACGACTGGTTCTTCGCGATGAGAGAAAAACTCAACGTAAAATGAATCGAATGGCTGAAAAAGAGACCGATGAAAAAATAAATGAACTAAACAAAACGAAAAAGAATATCGAAAAAAAAAAACGAAAAAAAACAGGTCAATTACGTAAAACATTGAAGGAAGTATTAAAAGAAGAACGGGCTATCGATAGACAAACTAAAAAAGCCGAAAAGAAACTTAAAAAAACACTTCGTAAAGAAGGTAAATTGAGAGAAAATATACAAAACGAAATGTTGCAAGAATTGTTTACGAAATATTCAAAAATAATTAACGATGAATTGATTTCTCTTAAAGGAATCATGGAAGAGCAAAATAAAGAACATCAAGCGAAACAGTTAGCAAAAGAAAATGCGAAAAAGATAAAGGCGGATGAGAAATTACAAAAGGCAGCGTTGAAAGAAAGAGAACGAGTTGAAAAAAAAAAGGCAAAAGAAGCAGCGAGAGAAACAAAACGGGCTGAAAAAATGGCAAATAAAAAACCTAGAAAGACCAAAAAAATATCTAGTGAATAATTTTATTTGGAATAAATGGTGTATTACAAAAAATTGAAAAATGGCGTAATTATTATTTATCATATATCTTACAATGACAAATATAATAGACAGCGAATTAAATTATTCAAACATCGACGCATTTTTTGGAAGTAGCCAATGTCATAATTATAATATTCAAATAAATGATAAAGGAAATATAATTATAAAAATAAAAACAACATACAATTCACCATCTCATCCATCAACCGTTAGTGAAAATGTTGTAAAAATAGAAGATAACAAACCAATACCAAGTCATATTTTGAATATTTGTAAAATTATATTTCATGGAATAAATAAAAATACACGGGAAGTATCAATGGATATTATAACATGGCTTCAGGAAATTAAAAAAATACAAGTGGAAAAGAATGAGTATGAAAAAATGAAAATTGAGAAAAATGAATTACAAATAAAAAACAAAACTTTGGAATCTAAAATAAAAGAACTGGAAGAAAAAATCATTTATGCTGAAAAAATACAGACAAATGCATTACAACAAAACAAAAATTTGCAAGATAAAATAAACAGAATTCAAAATGATATTATTGAAAAAACAATTCAAAACAATAATTTACACATAAAATTAGAAGATATTAACGATTTATACACAAAGTTATTACGAAATGTGGTAGTGTATAACAAAAAACAATTATAGAAATAAGCAATATATAATTTTACAGATATTTCAAATGTTCAATGGCCTATTAGACATTTATTCTTTTTTCTTTATTTTCGTGTTTTTGATGGATGAATATAATAAGTTTTCCACAAAATAGTTTATAGATGAGATAATATATATAGTAAAGAATATATATTATGCAAAACCAAGAGATTGATAAATTAACACTTGAATTACTAACCAATAAATCACAATATAAAAAATATTTATCGAAGGCTGATCCAGAGAAATATAAAAGTAATCAGGAACATTTAGAAAAAATATCAAAATATCGCGGGAAAATATTGAGCGTGTTCTCTCAACTATTAGAAGATCCAGACAAACAAATCACCACCAGTTTAAATGAAGGTTTTGATCATTTTGTAAAATCATGTATATGTCATTTTGAAATTAAAGAATTCGAACAATATGCGAATCATTTTGAAAAGGAGGAAGAAGAAGAGGACGAAATCATGTTTGGTAATTGCGACGAAAGAGACGAGTTAATTGAATCTGATACACCTAAATCTAAATCTTTCTGGGGTAAATCTATTATTAAAAAAGGACAAACGCCGTTACCGATTGGATATACGATGGATATGTTTGTAAAATCTTCGAAAAGATAAATATATATCCATATTTTAGAGAGATATGGAATATTTTACAAAATTATTAACACGTTCGGGCGCAACAAGGAAAAAGAATCGAAATAATAAAAAAAATAATCATGCAAAATCTTCAAAAAAAATGAACTGTAGTCCATTAGTGAAAGGAAAAACGATAAATAAAGACACTTGTTATACGAAAAACGTTTTATTAAAAATACGTGATTCCTATAATGAAGGACATTCTTTAGACGAAAAAATAAAAGAAAGCGATCCCAATAAAATATGGGAAATACTTCATGAACGTTTAGCCGTGTGCAAAAAGGAAGATTGTTGGTTGGAACAATTAAAAGATGTTAAATTGAGAGAAGAAATTGATGAATATATTTTTGCACCAGATAAACCTCCCGAATGGAAAACCAACAAAAATGAATGGTTATCAAATATAGATATATTTGAGGTAATGGAGCAATATGAAAAAACATATAAAAATTTCAAATTTATTGGGCCTACACCGATAGATTTCGATACGCGACTTCCAGAAAAGGGCCAAAAATGTGTTTGGGAAGAACTTTGCACCATTTCTTTGGAAAAAATGTTGAAAGCGGGTAAAACGAAAATTGGTATTACATTTAATTTAGACAAACACGATCAAGGGGGATCCCATTGGGTAAGTTTGTTTGTCGACTTGGATGACCGATTTATATTTTATTATGATAGTGCTGGGAATGATATACCGGATGAGATTGACAATTTGCGCAAGAAATTGATGAAACAGGCCCAAGAATTAAAAAAGAAAATGAAATTGAAATTTTATAAAAATTATCCGGTCGAACATCAATATGGTAACACCGAATGTGGAATGTATTCACTCTTTTTTATTATAACAATGTTGACGGGGATCGTAGAGGAGATTACCAAATTATCTTTAGCCAAAAAAATCAAATTATTTAAGGGGGGTAAGATACCAGACGAATATATTGAACAATATAGAAACGTCTATTTTAATTAATATATTATTATTTTGTCATAATATATTAGTGTATAACTATCATGAAATCTAAAATGAATCGATCAAAAAAAAGAATGAAAAATAAAAAGGGCAAAAGAAAATCAACAAGAACGTATGGAGGTGATCCAAAAAAAGATGCAGAAACAAAAGCGACAAAATTAAAAAAACGGACAGATGATTTAAGAAATCAATTGAAAGTTGCAGAGGAAGAGGCAAAAGAAGACGAGAAAAATGCAAAAATGATTGCCGAAAAAAAAATAACCGACATCAACATCAACTTTTACAAAAGCAACTTTGAAAATAACAACCCATTTCCACACTATGAACAAGTGGTTTTAAATCGATCTGGTCAAGGTGTCATTAGCGATTTATACGGAGTTGAAGAATTATTTCCAACATTTAAAGGCGAGCTGCAATATATAGCTGATCCGACGCAAATAGATTTTAAACCATACAAACGTCAAAATATAAAAATAGAGCACAATAAAAATAATGAAAGTGCTCCAACCCTTGATTTTTTGACTAAATAATACGAAAGAAATATATTTAGACATTTCTACATATATTTTACAAAATGGCATATATTCATCCTGATAATCAAACATTATTATGGAATACAATCCGAAAAGCTCCCAATTTTGAAAAACTCGGTATAAATAAAACGCAATGGTTTAAATCGATTATTCAAGATTTTTATGAAAATGAAGGTAAATTTATACGAACTCAAATCGACCTACAAAATATAAATAAATCCACCATTGCATATATGGTTCATGCATTAAAACAAATGTCTACCTCTCTACCAAGCACCAGTGGTAGTGCAGAAAGAATATCACAATATAACGATGAATTTAATAATCGCCAAAAAGAATACGAAATGATGAACGCAAAACCTCTTCCTCCTCAAATCGACCAAGTAAATGAAAAAATTGCGGACGAAGCAATTACCAATATGGACGAATTGATACGACAACAATTAGCCCAACGTGAACAAGAATTGAAAATGTTTGGACAATCTCCACAACAAATCCAACCATCGGCAACAAAACAAGATAATGTGGCGATTGAACCAATCGCTACGGAAAAAAAATCGGTCAGCTGGAAAAATGATATTGATAGAAAAGAAATTGATGAATTACGTGAAATGGTATTACAATTGAAAGAGACTGTCGAATCGCTAAAAAAACAAATAAATCCAGAAGAAAACAAAGACTATACAATCTAGAAAATTGAAATACTTTTATACAAAATATAGTATGATAAAATTACACAAAACAATTTTAAAATGTCAACAACACAAATTATCGAATCGTATGAGTCTCTTTACGAGAAAATTTGCGAAGACACCGTCGATGGACAAGATCCAATATCAGAAGATCAATTCTACCAACGTATGGACGAATTATTTACTGCAGGGTATATTGTTCACCGAAGACACGAAGATAATATATTTATCGAGGCTCGTCCAGGTCTAAAATGGTCAGATTTTCACGGTATAGATGAACCAATCAAAAAAAATATATTATTGTATTTGGTAGAAAATCCAAATGTGTTTTTCGTCCTATTCAATACTCAAAAAGGTAAGCTTCGCATAGCAGTAGTAGAGATGAAGCAATGGGCATCATCTCGCGATGTAAAGGTGGTTTCATTTATGTTGGTTGACAATGATAAGGCTCTTGCCGACCAATCCGCCGATGGCGTGATTCGTATATTGGGATACGAGAATGTAAAATTATTCGTATTGTCCAGTAATTCGAAAACAACCATCGACGAAATCAAGACCTACATTGATGCATATGCATATGATGACGATTATCAAATGCCGGTCATTGTCCTTTTACCAAATCAAAAACAAAACGAAAAAATGATATCACTATTAGCACATATTCGCAGAAAAGTATTACGAAATAATTCGAAACTACGTTATGGAATTATTGTAGATGAGGCAGATAAAACGTATCCAATGATTCGCGATAAAACATTTACAGTAGTTGGAGGCGAACGATTCTCACTATTAGATTTTATTGTAAATGAAGAGGCATTACACCGTATTGGTTTTGTAACTGCAACTGACGGTGATTTGTTGGAAGATTATCCAGAATGCAGAAATGCCTACATGTATCCACCAGAAATTGATGAAAATGCCAAAGAGTATTATCGCGCATTTCATACAACTGGATCTGAAATTAAAATTGTAAATCCAACCGGTCAAACCAAGTCAAACAATGCATATGCCGAACATATATTAACTACGAATATGACTGATATAAAAACTCCGATTCTCCATAACGGTCAAACAATTTATCGCAAGATCATCATCAATTCGAATCCAAAAGGAAATGATATGGTATCATTAGCTCGTTTTGGCAATACAAACGGATTATATGCAATCACATTTAATCAATCGGGTATTCGCGTGTATAGACCCGGACAATCAGTTGAAAACTTCAAAATAAAAGGAATGCGTCTCAACGAATTGTTATTTTGCATATACAAAGCGATGGGATTACACGATAAACCAATCATTATTATCGGCCGAAGAAAGGTTGATCGTGGTCTTGGTTTTCACTATGCGCCTCGCAAAAATTCGATAACCCAGCAATTTGACCGCCAAGTAATTGTTTGGAAAGGAAATTCGAATTATCCGGGTGGAGAAGTTATATCAGATGATGGCGAAGGACTTATATGGACCGATATGATATTGGGTCGTATTGAAGATACCAGCACCGCCTCACAAAAGGCGGGTAGATTGGCAGGTATTATAGGTCAATGCCCTCAATATAATGGAACACTCTACTTTTGGACAGATGCTCTTACCTCCAGAAGAATCCGAATGCACAACGAAAAAGTAGATATATCAAATACCCTCTCGGGCTATTCAGCAATTCAGTCTATAAATCATGCAAAAGATATGGTTCCCCATATTCCTATCGATGTTCCGCTACCAGATCATGTCGTTCATTCTCAACTATTCTCAACCAGTCATTTGGCGAAAGAGTGGTGCACTGCCAATCTAATTGAAGAATATGGATCATCGGTATTTGGACTTTACAAGGAGGATGGATCTGCGGGAACATTAAGAAATGGAACGCATATAAAGAAACGTGGGGTGCTTTCTCCAATTTCAAGTAGAGAAGAAACGGAACGAGGCGATTTAGGATGGGGTGTAGGAAGTTGTGCCAGAATCATGCCGGTAAGAGAAAATGGATCAATACAATACATTGTCATTTACAAACGTGGAAAATTATCAAATACAAATTAAATAAAAATAAAAAAATAAAAAAGATATTTTATATAACTGTAATTCTTAACTAATTCTTTTTTATGAAAACGATATAGATGTTTTTTCATGTATTTTATATTAGATATTTATGTATTCTATATCAATATTGTTTTTATTGCCTTTACTATCCAATGCACTACAAAGACCAAGTAATATTCAAAATATCATAAATTCTCCCGTATTACCCGAACAACAATACGCGTCCCTACTAAAAAAAATGAAAACACATGATGTTTCGAGAATTTATTTCTCCCCAAAAATGGATAAGGTTCTTATAGCCACAGAAGCGACCGATGATGTAGTAGATTATTCCGTTACCTATATAAATCCGTTTTTAACCGACAAATTGGTGGACGTGGCTACTGAAAACGCCGTCGAACCCATTTTTTTACACGACCCAATACCAAGTCCATATATTTCATTGGCCGGCGATATATTTAATGCGGCAATCAATAGTTTTTTCCCACTTTTATTTATTTTATCGTTGATTCGTTTTTTCTCATCGCCTCAATCCCCCATGAATATGGGTCAGGGTCAAGGTTTTGGTAATATGAAAAAGGATGTAAAAGCCGATAAAATCGCTATGCAAAATTTAAATATTACATTGGACAGTTTTGCAGGTAGTGAGGAAATTATGCAAGAATGCACGGAAGTCGTATCTTATTTGAAAAATGCGACCTTGTATAAATTAGCGGGGGCAGAGGTTCCGCGTGGTATTTTATTAGAAGGTCCACCGGGTAGTGGCAAAACTCTGTTAGCCAAAGCCATTGCCAGCGAATCACAAGCCAATTTCATATCATCCGCTGGTAGCGAATTTGTCGAATTATTTGTGGGAATGGGAGCATCGAAAGTCCGTTCTCTCTTCCAAACGGTTCGTCAAAATAAACCATGTATATTGTTTATTGATGAAATCGATGCGGTGGGTAGGCAGCGTGGTGCCGGAATTAATATGGCCAACGATGAGCGCGAACAAACATTGAACCAACTGTTGGCGGAAATGGACGGATTCGCCGACAATGAAGGTATTATGGTAATTGCTGCAACGAATCGCAAAGATGTCTTGGATTCAGCATTATTAAGGCCAGGTCGTTTTGATCGTATTATTACCGTTCCTTATCCTGATCGTAAATCACGCAAGGCCATTTTGAAAGTCCATGCGAAAAACAAAGAGCTCGAACCCAATATTAATTTGGATTACGTGGCCGAATTGACATCCGGATTTTCGGGGGCTCAATTGAAAAATCTATTAAATGAAGCGGCGATATATGCAGTTCGTCAAGGAAAAACAATTATAAGTGAATCGAATATATTGGATGCGGTAGAAAAGTTGATTGTTGGAATAATAAAACAGCAGGATGAACGCAGTGAAGATGCGATTCGTCGGGTCGCCATTCACGAAATCGGTCATGCCTACTTGGCCGCTTATTACAAAGAATATTTTGAATTGAAAAAAGTAACGATCCAGAGCACATATAGTGGTGCAGGTGGATATACGATTTTCAATGAATATACAAATGTTACGGAGAGTGGATTGTATACGAAGGATTTGTTTATTAAACGATTGATTGTTACAATGGGCGGTAAGGCGGCGGAAACCATTTTTTACGGAATTGAACATGTATCTTTGGGGGCGGTGCAGGATTTGAAACAGGCAAATAGTTTAGCAAAGCGAATGATTGGAAATTATGGTATGGGGAAGGCTCTGGAAGCGTTTTATAATGAAAATGTGGAAGATGACCGTAATCCGTTTTTGGGAAGAAGTTTAGCAATGGGCGATAAATACTCGGAAAAAATAAAGGATACGATGGATCGCGAAACATTGGAATTAGTGACATATGCATTAAATCAAGCAAAAGAGATTTTGACAAAGAATCGAGAGGATGTAACAAAAATGGTGGATTTGTTGGTAAATAGCACGACTATTAGTGGCGATGTTTTT
>Ga0214923_10005500_pt1 | contig 14698 bp, 14 predicted proteins | sample LL1510_MetaG_FD_177993 | JGI IMG/M metagenome (GOLD analysis project Ga0214923, IMG submission 177993) | Freshwater microbial communities from Lake Lanier, Atlanta, Georgia, United States - LL-1510 | ecosystem: Environmental > Aquatic > Freshwater > Lake | place: USA: Georgia | collected... | reverse complement strand
CGACTGTATGAACACCCTTAAATTATCTACCGAATCTTTCACGGATTCGTAAATCTCTTGGTTTTCATCTTTTCCTGAAATATTGGCCTGGAACATTTTTGTTTTAGCAAGTTCGCGAAGCATTTCTAGTTCTACAGCCTCTGCTACAATTTTGTCCTCATTAATGCTTACTTCAGTTAAATTAAGCAAGTCATTCAACTTCTCAGAGGTAAGCGGCTTTAGAGTCACATTAGATTGTAGCCCAGATATTTTATCAAAAGCGGTAACCGACACAAGACCTGACGAATCTATATCAAATTTGACAACAATTTTTGTTTGACCTCTCGGTCTTTTTTCAAATCCAGATAGCTCAAATTCACCAAGAAATTCATTGTCTTTGGCTAATGGTCGTTCACCTTGAAAAATTTTTATTACTACTGAATCTTGGTCATCTTCGGAGGTAACAAAGTCTTCGCTGGAGCTTACTGGAATACTTGCGTTTCTTGGGATAATCTTATGTAGTAATCCGCCTTTGGTCTCTATTCCCAGTGACAGAGGCGTTACATCGATAAGAACGGAAGAATCATTAGCTTTGTTTTGAATGGAGTCAGCTAGGTTAGCCGCTCCAGCGGCGACTGTGAGGTCTGGATCAATGTCATGATAAACCTTAGTTTTAAAGTTTGACTTTACATATTCTCTCACGTGTCGTGATTTTGTGCTGCCACCCACGAGGATGATTTTGCTTAGATGAGATATTTTTTTATCCGCGTCATTAAGCGCTCCCAATACATGAGATTTTGTCTTTGTGAGAAGAGGCTTTATCATTTCAGAATATTCTGAAGCAGATATCTCTACAGAGTGATGATGTATTTTACCGCCAATTGTTCCACAATATCTTAACTGTTTTTTAATTCTATCTTTATAGCCTAGCTGTAATTTAATTTTTTCTGAAAATTTCTTGAGCCTGGCGCTAAAATCAGTGAACGGCTTGAACCCATCTGGTAAGCTAGATTTAAACCGTTCACAAATGAGATTATCAAAATCATCTCCGCCTAATTTTGTATCTCCAGAAGTGCTAAGAACTTGGTATACCTTATCTTTAGATAACTCAAGGAGCGTGACATCGAACGTGCCACCGCCGAGGTCATAAACCAAAACAAGCTCATCTAGTGCGGTAGTCTCGCCATAAGCGAGAGCGGCGGCAGTTGGCTCATTAATTATTCTGCACACATTAAGGCCCGCGTTCTCTGCTGCTTTCTTAGTTTCGAATCTTTGATTTTGGTTAAAATACGCTGGAACAGTTATGACCGCTCCCTCTATTTTTTGGCCAGTACTGCGCTCTGTAATCTCTTTGAGATATCGCAGTATATGTTCTGCAGCAGTCGTTGGCGTTACGTCTGGCAAAAGCTGAACACTTTGGCCTATAAATCTTTTTGATGACCTAATCGTCCGATTAGGTAGCTCTTCTTCTTTGTCTAGCGCGTCTCTGCCGACGTGTACCTTTTCATCTACACATATGACAGAAGGAATTAATTTATTTCCTGATTCGTCTTCTACAAACTTAAAAACGCCTTCTTTGTAGCTTACAACCGAATTTGTGGTACCTAAATCAATGCCTACAAATAAACCCATATAATTTAGTTATACAGCACAGCACCAAATTATAGCTCTTCAGGCGGCGGCGCGGCTCCGGGGTAATATCCGTCGAATAAATTGAATAACGGATTTTCATCTGAATACAATTCTTTCCTAAAAGAGTCACCATCTGCATCGGTAAATATTTCTATTTTATTTGGGTAAATGTCCCTGATTGGAAGACTATCCTTATAGTCGTGAACCATATTTATCATTTGTGCCACCATAAATCTATCTCTGCATGATACACATTTCATGACTGCATACACTTCAAGTTCTGATTTTGGTAGCCAGCCTAAATGACAGTCTTGAAAAAATTCGGCGCGGCATGTGCGATTCGGGCATTTTGTCGGGGATCCAAAAATAACAGACTTAAACATAAGTTCCTTTGCTACTATTATACTTAAGTAATTTAACTTCGAATTCCGGCTCTGATTGATAGGCTTTTAGTCTAGAATAGTAATGATTTCTGAGATTTTTTTCTTTGTGCTTAAAATCGAAGACAATGCAATTTTTTTTGTTAGGAGCTTTTCTCAAGACTCTGCCAACTTGCTGAATTACTGTGTTAAAAGACCCAGTTGATCCCGCCAATATTAAACATCCTATCTTGGGTGCATCAACCCCCTGGTTACACCATTGTGTTGCGACGAGAATAATCTCGTTATTCTCACACCTATTTAATTGAAATTTTCGATAGTCCATGTCTTTGTCTGAAATAGGCTTATCGTCTCCACCATCACCACCTGGAACAAATAAACAATCTTCTATCATATTTTGAAGTGTTTCACCGTGTTCAATTCTTTCCACAAGTATGAGTGTTGGGCGTCCTTGGATTTTCATATCTTCTGCAAGAGATTTTATTAAACTGTTTTTTTGTTCATTTTGAACAATGGCTCTCTTATACGTTTCCTGATAAGATGAGGCAGACTTATCAATGTGCCCTAGATCGATTGTGTAAATGTAAGGCTTGACCAAAAAATCTCTTTTAATTAATTCGGAGGCCGTAACTCGGTGAATTACTGGACCGGTGGCCCCAAACATTCTTAAGTCTTGATTATCCATTCTTTGAGGAGTTGCTGAAAGCCCGCATCTATAGTATGCTCGCGCGGCTTTCATTGATATATTTTCAATAACTTCTGCCGCTAGATGTGTTTCGTCAATAATTAGTAGTTGACAATCAGCGACAAGATTTTTTATAGCGAGCTTATTAGCTATAGTCTTATTTTTGTATTCAATTTTTCTCTCAACATCTTTTATTTTCTTGTCTATAGCTTTAAGCTTACCGGCAGGAGAATTTGCATAGTCTACCATTAGAATTTCCAATTGTTTTTTCAAGCTCGGTAAAGATACTTTATCTTCTTCGATGTTTACAATCTTCTTCTTAGATTCCATGTATCTTTGACCATGAGCAGCAAGAATTGTTTGGTATGTCGCTACGTTTACGCCGCCGGGGAATATTTTGTGAACTCCTCCACCAAGTTCTCCGACGCCAAAATCTTCAGAGATTGGCTTTAGGGATTGATTAAATTCTGCCACAGTCTGCTTAAGCAAAGACACGGCGGGCACAATAAATAAAACAGGGTAAACTGAAAGATCAGATATGATCCCGCATGCTGATTTTGTCTTACCAGCGCCAGTGCACATTGCGAGAATTCCGCGATGCTTTTGCTTAATTTCCTGAATCGCTTTTTGTTGATAGTCGCGGAAACTATGTTCACCTAAATCAACTATGCAATTTTTAGAGACCTCTGGAGGCTTTCTTTCGTCTGTGACTTTAAAATCTATTTTTGCTTCATTAAGTTTCTCAGTGATTAGGTTGATAATTCCGCTAGGAAACATTAAAGTTTTTTTGTTGAAGACAGATATTTTTCCATCCCATACACCACTTTGATACTTGTCAGACCATTCTGCGGGCGGAACAACGTAAGAGCATTGCTCGTTAATAAATTCAATCTCTGAGTTACTAGCGTTCAATGCTCTCGTTGTGTTATTATTGTGAATAAGTTCTAGCACAATATAATTAACGAAAATTTTAAAGATTTTTAAATTCTTACTGCAATTTCGTCTTCATCATCTTCGTCTAAATCAACTGAAATATCCGCCTCTTTCGTCAAAGGTACATTCAGTACGTCTTTGATAACGACATCATTGGACCAAGGTATTTTTATCTCCCCTGGTTCCGTGTACTCCGTATGCGCATTTTTGTCGATTGACTCCGTAATAGTGCCAGTGCTTCGTCTTCCTTTCTTTATCATTGCCATTTTTTGTTCTCCTTATTTACTGATTTTAAAAAATACGATATAATCACCTTGTTTGTTATTATCTGAGCTTCTAAGCCCTTTGCCGGAAAAGATAACTGATTTATCAGAACGCTCCAGGTTTCTCAGATTATATGATAAGTATTCTACATCGAATCGATTTAAATTCACTGTATTATTATTATACCAATCTTTTAAAGTAATGTTAGCGTGATGTATAACGTTACCTTCTCTGTCTACCTCAAATTCTGGTGTTGCCGATTGCAAAAATATATTTAGATTCCCTGGTGGTAAATTTTTGTTCTCTTGGTTTCCCTTGCCATGTGCTGAGAGCCTGGAGAACACTGGGCAGTTTTGAGGAATTTTTAGATCAATTTCCTCATTCACAACTTTGATTCCGTTGGTGCATTCGGAACATATTTTTTCAAAAGTTTTTCCTTTTGCTTGACATATTGTACATGGCACAGTTTGGTGCATAACCATAAATCCCTGTTGGATGTGCCGCACTTGGTGCCCTGAGCCGTTACAAGCTAGGCAGGCTGACGCATTAAATCCGCCTAATCCATTGCAATCTTCACAGAAGATACTTTTATTAATTTTGATTTTTTTAACGCATCCAAGTAACAACTCTCCGAAACTCAAAGTAACTTGAGTTTCAATATCTGAGTTAGTAGCTCTTTGCCTTTTCTGATTCCCACCGAAGAAGTCAGCGAAAAATGAAGACGGGTCAAACCCGTGGCCACCAAATGGGTTAAAGCCACTGTCGTGCTGATGGCCAGAATTCGTTCCGAACCTATCATAATGCGATTTCTTGTCCGGGTCTGAAAGTGTCTCATATGCCTCTGATAGCGCCTTAAATTTACTTTCCGCTTCTGGATTGCCCTGGTTAAGGTCAGGGTGATATTTTTTTGCTAACCTTCGGTATGCTTTTTTAATATCTTCCTCAGAAGCATTTTTATCTATCTCTAGTATTGCATAGTAGTCCATATTGTGTATTGTACCGATTGCCGCAGGATATCTTAGCGCGAAGAGCGTATAATCTTGTAGTGATTTTTAAATTATCCGAATCGCATACCTATGAATGGCACCTTAAAGAGGCTGGAAAACTTTCAAAAGAAATTCGTGCTCTAGAATCTAGCGTTAGAGAGAAAAAAGCCTTAAGGGATTTTCACGTTGAGGCAGCTCAAGCGTTGATGCAAGGTCAGCTTTCGTTTGGAGATGTTTTTACAGAAGATCCTGAGTAAAGCATTTGATTTAACTCTTCAAGCACCAGATTGTATGGATAAAGATCACTAACTTCGCTATCATGTATGGCGGCAATTCCGCCCTCCGCGCCATATGACTTGATCACCCAATCCAAAGTTGGATACCAGCTTTTGTATACTCCAGTTATTCTTTCCGGTGGAACGTCTACGAATTGATACTGGTTACCTATTATATTTTTTGGGTCCTCTAGGAATTCAATGACCGGTTTGCCCTCGATGTAGTAATCGTTTGACCAAATGGCTTTAGGATCACCGTATTTCCAAGACTGCGATTTTTCTACTCTTATGCCCTCTTTGGCAATTTTTTCCAATGTTTCGTCTGAGTCGGTGTAATGAAAGCGACGAACTAGCTCGTTTGGGTTGTTATCGCTGGCGTATTTGTTTTTTGGATTTCTAAGCATATTATCGGATATGCTATAATCCTTGCCTTTGTTTTCAGAAAAGTCGAACCTTTTATAGAATTTTTTAAGTCTGCCGGAGGATGTTGTGCCATTATGTTTGTCTTTAACGCCAGTTGTTAAAACTAACCTCAAGTTGTTCCTGTCCGCGAAATCAACAATTTCTCGCATGATCGCGCTTCCGACGCCTTGATTTCTTGATTCTTTAGGAACCACTAAATCATCTATTCTTAAATCATTGTTTCCAGTCAGATAGAGCCTTACGCGCGATTTATATTTACTAGCTAGGTTATCTGAAAATATTTTAATATCTTCGTTGCCTATATTTTGAGAAAATTTATACCACAATGTAGTTAGCCACCTTTGAGCAGAGAAAATATCTTATTAGACGGGCAAATAACATTTTCACCAACTCCATATTCGGCCAACTGACCGGTAACCCCTATCACCAACCCAATTGCTAACCCATCTGAGGTAATGCACATTCCGCCGCTGACACCTTGAAGAATTTTAGCATCGACAAAAATCACGTCATTCCATGCAGATGACGGCGCTGACCAGCCCATAGATTGATGGACATTTGAGACTCTTCCTACGCTTACTGTGTCGTGCCAACCTTCTGGAGCACCAATAACTGCAACAATTTCACCAACCTCCAATTTATCTGAATCAGCAAGCGCTACGGAATGTATGCCAGAATAATCGCCCTGAAGCTTAAGAATCGCAACATCTACTCTAGGGTCCGAAATCAAAATGTCTGCTGAATACATAATTTGCTTGTCAAAAGTTAAGTTAATGCCTCCGCTTTTGGCTATTTCGGGTGGTGCTACATGACTTGCGGTGACTACATAACCGTTACCAACGTGAAATCCGCTGCCAGACCAGGATTTCTTTCTGGTTTTGACATAAATAGAACAAGAAGCTGGCAAAGCAGCTTGAATTGATTCCTGTATTGCGTCTGGCGTTTTTTCTGGCATAGTTAACTCCACTTCATATTGCAGAACTCTGGAACAGAAATGTCATATTCTCCAGCAGACACAACTCTGCGCATTTCGTCTTTTGTGCCAAGCTCTTGCAAAATTTTGATCATATTTAAATAGTTGATTTCAGATTGTTTGCCTGTGGATTTCTGCCACGATACAATGAGCGCCACTATTCCCGAGATGCAAGGTGCCGCCATACTTGTGCCGTCCAAGGTAACATATTGATTATTGATCCATGTTGAGTAGATGCGCACTCCTGGCGCAGCTGTATCTAACTCAGGACCTCGCGAAGAAAATCTTGCTATTCTTCCGTCATTTTGAATAGCAGCGACAGCGATTGTTTCGTCATATTTTGCTGGATAATTTACGCTGCCGCCGTCGTTGCCAGCCGCACAAACAATAATTTTTCCCTGACTCACGATGTCTTTAATGATTTCGTGTATACCAGCGCCTTCAGGTGTCATATTAGAGCCGAGCGACATATTGACGACATCGGCGTCTATATTTTTGACAATCTCTAGTCCTTGCCTCACAAAATCATATGACCCATTTCCGGCGTTGTCAAGCACCTTAATTGGAATTAATTTCGCACTTGGTGCGATGCCAGTGACACCGAAAGCGCCTGCTGGCGGAGAAGCGGCAATAATGCCTGCAACATGGACGCCATGGCCATTACTGCTATCCACATAATCATTATTTCCCGTGGCGTCAAATCCGTGATGAAGATTAGCAACCAAATCTTTATGTGGATACCAACCTGTATCTAAGATTGCAACTTTTACGTTTTCTCCTTTATTGTGCTTCCAGGCTTCTTCGGCTTTTACAAAATTCAATCCCCAATTGTGCTCTTGGGACAAGATTGACACGACATTGAGAATTTGGTCTCTCAGATCCGGAATTAATCTTATTAAATTTGGCATATTATGTATTTGCAAAAAAAACCGCCAGCCCCTGGCTTGGGCATTTTTGCGTTTCTGCGCCTTTGTGTCAGGTGGACTATATTTGATTTACTGAAGTTTTGTTTTTAAGCAAAATATCAATCCTTGGTTAGGAAATTTTTCCATCCAGTCCAAACGGTTTTGTAAATTTTGTCTGGATTACTGGGTATTTTGCTAGGTTTATGGTGGCGCACTTTTCTCCAATGAGTTTGCGATTCAATTTTATTGTCAGCAAACCATTGTTTGGCTTCTTCATACGAAACAAAGTCCGTTTTTGCATTTGAGATTTGGTCCGTTCCAAGAAAATCCCCCCATGATACCCAACCAATATTTTTATATCGTATTTCTGGATTTGCCGGTACACCTAATGGCCTTTTATACTTTAAATTTTTAAACTCAGCCACGGATTTAATTTTCATATTTTGAATAATTTCTCTAGCCTTGGTGAAGTTGTAGAAATTTTTGTTTAAAGCAGGTTGCCTTTCCAAATTAAAGTCTAGCTGAATTTCAAATTTTTCAAGAAACTTTCCGAGTTTGTCTTCAAGATTTTCTTTATAAGTTATTTCAAGTAATGGTATACAATTTTTTCTGCAATAATTTCTTTTGATAGCGTCTCTCTTTTTTGTTTGCTTTAAGGCGGCTTCGCCGCCGAAAAATTCTACAGCGACAAAATGTTGTATTCCATGATATTCAATTAAACATAATAGTTCATTCTCTTTTGTTATCGCTATGTCAAACGGCAAAACGCTTGTGTCTTTACAATCTGAGATTGTGTATTGTAGTTTATGTTCTATGCCATTTGTAACCAAAATGCTGCTGATTGTTTTTTCGCCAACGCTAACTCTTCTGTCGTAGCCGATAAATTCGGGCCATCCTTCAAACTCTGGATAGACATTTGAGGGATTTGCTGGGTAATTGTGACCTACACAATTTATTTTTGCCCAGTTGACAAACTCACGCTTAGAGTTGAATTTTAAATTTTGTATTATCAATTTGTACTCATTGTATGATATCCAATTTTTTGTTCTGAAATTTTCATTTCCCAAAAAATCTCCCATCGATACAAAATTGCGACCATAAGTTTTTCTCGGAGAAGCTGGAATATTTACTGGGCGACTGCTTGTTTTTGCCCAATCATAAAATTCTTCTTCATTTTTAAAATTGAATTGCTTTAAAAATTCCTTTGCTTCATTATAACTCAGAAAAGAATCATGTTTTTTTAAATCTGAAACTCTGTTTGTTTTGAAAAATTCCCCCCACGACTTCCACTGGCTTTTATAGGTTTTGTCTGGCCTAGTCGGTACCAAATGATTTAATCTTGCTTTTCTCCATTCTTCAAATTTTTCCTTAGAATCGATTCCTGCGTTTAACAGAAATTCTTGACATTTTTCGTATGTTAAAAACTCTTTGTCTTTTGCTGATATATTATTGTTTCCGAGAAAGTCTGGCCAACTTATAAATTCTACGTAGTCTCTGTTTGGGTTTCTTGGGATACCAATTGGTATTTTTTTGTTTTTAAACATTTCAAAGTATTGTTTGACTGATTTAATTTCGAGCTTGGCCACCAGCTCTCTCGCTTTTTCGAATGATACGTATTCCGTCATAATATAATTATACGTTTTATATTTTCAATTACCTTTACGAAATTTTATTTTTAAAAAAGTGCGTAAAGGTAGCAAATAAATAGATATTTTGAACCTAAAATTAGGAAGCGCCGTGTTTCCAAATTTGACGGAACATGCGTGAACGTCCCCCTGGAATTGCGTACTCAGGTACACTAATCGACCCAATCGATGGTCTGCGGGCAATTGGCAGCTTCTTAAGTAATTCATTAAACTCTTCTTGATACATTTTTGCTGTGTCTTTTAAGCTACTGATGGCATCAAAGCTTCCTTGGTCTGGATCCTGAACTAACAATCGTCTTTCTCTGGAATTTAGGCCAACCAATAATTGCCTCAGAAGATAATAGGTCGCTCCAGACACTAAAGCTTGGTCGTACCAAAACGGCGTTGACTTCACGCTATATATCTTATTCAAGCCCGGTTGTGCATTAATCGCTTGTAGCGCCAGATACAGAGCATTATTTATTTGAGCATTAGTGAAAAGCTTAACATAATAAGTAACCAATATGACATCGTACTCCTGAACACTTGTTGGATTCCCAGCATTATCGTAAAAATAAAGTTTTCCTTCGTTTGTGAATCTATAGAATAAACCATTTGGATAATTATTGTTTGTCACGGCTATATCGAAGGGGTCGTTATTTGACTGGTCTAGAGTGGAGTAAATTGGAACATATGGAGACAGCACAAACATCGACGATCTTTGTCCCTGATTCGTGCTCACGCTGATTCTCACTTGTGGGCTGGGATCCGTAACAATATCGCCATGACCCAGCGTCGCGGTTTGGCGAGAAAATCCAAACAATGGCTCTTCGTCATAAATAGGAACTCTGAGTAGAGAATTTAGCTCGTAGAGTACGCTGGACTTAATTAAAAGTTCATCACCAGAAATTGGAGGAACAGAAAACACAGATGTATAATTTGGCGTTGACTGCTTAATATAATACACGGTTTCTGGGCCACCATTGGGATCTATGTATTCAGTTAGCGGAGCTTCTACCATGCCAAGATAGTTAAGCTGCGTTGGAAAATAAGTCAACCTATTGTTGAGATCACCAATCACTAAATTATAGTTTTGGTCTTCAACTATACATGAAGGGTCGTTAAATTGAAGATACGCAACTCCGAGTGATCCAACTTTATTTAAAAACGAGCCAACGTATGATGTGGTTGTATCAGTGGAGACAATTTGGTATGAGAAACCGTCAAATGTTTCATAGTTTTTAGTTTTAGTCGTTACGTTTCCTCCGGCAATAAGATAAATAGCATTATTATGCGTGTCTGTCGCGATTATCAATCCAGAATGATTATAGATTAATGCGGAATAAGTTTGGGATGAATTTGGATCCAAAGAAAAGCCAAATGTATATGCGTTTGTGCCTTGGCCGCCAGGGTTCAATAATTCATACACAATGTTTGATGTGTCGATTATCGCAAGCTTGTCATTGTCATACGTTGCAATCTTTTTTGGATTATTCAGTAAACTATTGCTTCCAACTGTCGCAATTGGTCCACTGTAAGTTGCAACAAGATTACTAGCAACCACTGTTAGCGCGACAGCGTTAACAACATTATTTACCGAAAAATATAACTTTGACTGGAATACGTCAAAATCAAACCCAGTGTAGCTTCCAAGAGCGGTTTGGACACATGAGCTGAAAGGAATGGAAGTTCTTGGGGTAATATTTGAGCCAGCTACTGAGTATACATCAAACGTCGAGGCATAACCCATGAGTATATAGTCCACGCCGTTTATAGTGGTGCACTTCATCTGGGTCGGCGCGGACTGTGTTGTTAAGGGTACAACAGATATCGTTGAAAAAGTGTCTCCAACGGTGGTTAACACTATTAAGTTTTTGGTTGCAGATTGCTGATCAATAGCAAAAATATAATTTTGGCCTTTTGCAAGTAAATTTTGAATGCCAAGATTAACTGCACTTCCAGAATTTGTATATGTTGAACAGATGAGCGGAAATTTAAATTCCTGATCGTCTAAGCCACTAAATATTAGTGAGTAAACTGAATTAAAAGATGTATTTGCGTCCCAAGAAACATATACGCCGGGAGTGGTCGAGTTATTGTACTGACCAATCAATCCGGTCTGAAACGGTACAGCGCTTGGCATACCGTTTATTTACAACTTGGGTCGCAAATGCCCTTCTGAGTTGAGTCTTCAGTTTTCTTCTTCTTCAATGATGATTTCTTCAGCGAAATCGTCGCCGTCATCTTCATCCTCAGAATCCAGGAAGTTGTCCTCAACGTACATGTTGTCAATTTCTTCAAAATCATCAACATCAAGTATGTCACTCATTTTTTGTTCAACTTGCTCATAGTCCTGGTCTCGATCTTCGCCCATAAGGGCTCTGTTAATGTTTTTCATACTCGCCTTAACAACACCGGTCTCTGAGTTTACGTCGCCTCTTGGCTGTGCGTAATAAGCGTTACCAACTGATGCTGAAGCGGTTGAAACTCTAGTTTCAGACAAAAGCTTCGCGACGGTATTTGGATGATGCTCGACAAATTGCAAAAATTCTTCTACGGAAAGTTCGTCTCCTCTTTCTTGTGCTCTTGATTCAGCAATAGCGTAGGCTTGCACAACTGACATAGGATGATTAGCTGTACCAGTTATGTCCAACTCGTTTGCATTTTTTCTACTAGCTCTTTCAAGATCGACTCTTTCAGCAATCATATCATTGCCGTTTTTGTTTTTTTGCTTGGAATACGTAGCCTTTCTTTGCTGATCTTTTTCAAGCTGCTTTTGCTCTTTTCTGTATTGAAGATCTAGAGTTTTTTCATATTGTTCTGGCGAAAGGCGCTTTAGATAGCCAGTTCTAAGTGCGTCTTTAAGATTTCTAGATTTCTTAATGATATTTGGATCTTCCCAAGTCAGATCTTTGACTTCTTTTGGTGAAAAAGAAAGTCCAATGTCGCTGATAAAATGGTATGAGAGAGTGGCATTTTGGACAATAAAAGACTCTGGTTCTTGACTTGCAGCTAGGCTGTTTTTTTCCATATTTTTTTTATACAGCAAAAAACTTAAAAATCAGAAAGTTTTTTCTCTCCTGTTTTGAATTCATTGCCTAGCCAATATTCGTTAGATTGATTTTCCCTTGAGTCTGGTGGGGCATCCTTTTTTCTTTTTTGTGTTTCTTCTTTCATCCATTTACCAGAGTCCAGTCTTTTTTCAGTAGCACCTAATTTTTTTTGATTATTTGTTCTGCCTTCTTTTGTTGCGAAAGAATCATAAACTCTTTCCATTTTCCCTTCACCGCAAGGACATGGCATACTAGGTTTGTAATCATCTATTGATAGGTGCATTTCATGGATAGAATTATCACAGCTACATCGGAATCTGTAAAGCGGCATGAAAAATTTGTACATTTTTATTGTGTAAAATGTAGAGATCATTTCAAATCTAATGAATATGAAGATGTTGTATTCAAAAACGGAAAAAAAGCTTTAAAATGTAAATGCACAAAATGTGAAACTAGTTCATATTTGATCACAAAATCAGTGGGATAATAATTATGATGAAAAGGAAATCTGGACTTGACCCCGGCGGAGCTTTGGGAGATGCAATTTGTGCTATTGTGGGCGCTGGCTCTGAGGGTGTTGGCTATGGGGCTTGTGAAGCGGTAAAAAGCGCAATACCAAAAATCCTCCCCGGCTTTGGCAAAGAAGAACCTCAATCCAAACCAGACATCGTCAAAGAAAAAAATTATCAATATCAACGCCTGTCTAATTTACTACAGACTATGGGATCCACAGATCCCACTTACACAGACCCCAGGAAGCTCCGGGCGTTTTTTGAAGGGCGAGATGGTGGAAATACCCTGGCGTATAATAGTCACGACGGTGCGCTTAAGATCGCCAAAGGGCTTGAGAATTTTATTGCAAACGGCGTTCTTGTCAGCAACAGGTATCCAAATTTTGTAAACAAAAGTATAGATTGGACTTTTAAATACTACAAGAGAAGCGGATACGATATTAATGGAACTTTGCAGCAATTACAGAAGTTGCAAGACGAATCCGTTAATCCAGTGATGGTTAATTATGTAATCAACATAATTAACGACAATTATTTTGGCGCTATAATGTTCAAGCTCATGATGAGCGTTGGAGAGAAAGATCTTTCTAAAATCACAAAAGAATATGGTGAGACAATGCAAACTGCCGTTAGAATTCTTGGCGAGCAGTCCGCCGATGTTATAGACTTTCAAGATGCGGTCAACGAAACCGCAATGGCTACTTTTGATGAATACGCTTTAAGCGAGCAAAGTTATAAAATACACCTTAATATGGCCAAGGAGCGAGCACTTGTAAGAAGACAACTTGTCGAGCGAGGCGGGCCAGCTTTGCTTTGGCTACTAGACTCGGATTTTGCTCACGTAATGAATAAATTAGCGCCAGTTTTTAATGCTTTTGGACCAGAAGGAGTAGCGGGACAAGCAATAAGTCAAATGAGGAATCGCACTTAAAATGATTTTTAAAAAATCCCAAGCTGAAAAAACCCCCAAGTGGGGACCAAATGGCGTTGGTATGAAACCAGTGCCAAAGAAAGAATCTGTACCAGGCGTTGGCGTTAAAGGAAACGACCCAAAAGAAACAAAATCTATGGAAGATTTCCTGAATGGCAACCCTCAATTTGCCGCCATCATTAACAGATTTTTTGTTTTACAGAACGATCTCCAGAAATCTAAATCTCTATTAGCTGAAACAAAAGTGAAATTAGACACTGACATGGCCCAGTGTCAGATTTTTGAATTTCAGCCAAAATACATGACCGCTTGTCAAATTGCTGCTTTGTCGAACGACATCACTAAAAATGTGAGCATAGAGCAAGTCAGGGCTGACTACGAAGCGTATAACAAAAATTGGTCAACATTCTATCAAACTTCAGAATCTATTATAAAGATAAATGATCAAGTCAAAAGCGTCGCCACTGCTGCTCAATCCTCAGGAGTTAGTCCTGAAGCTGCCAGTCAATACGAGAAAGATTTGTATTTAATTATCTCAGAATACAATCAGCAATTTTACGCATACAATGCCATGACGCGGACTATGGATATACTTTTAATGCCTGGACCAGGCGGAAAAAGTGTTGTTGATTACTACCAGGAAATCATAGACCTAGGAACTCGCGGGTGTAAAATTTGCCAAGATGCCGCATCTTCATTTAATACGATGAAGGGTATCGGTCCAGTTACATCTTATGTTTTTGGTTTAATTTCAATTTATTTGCAAATATCAAATATTTATAAAAAAAATCTTGCACCGATTTATTCTTCTATTGGAAAAAGCGCAAACACTCCGGCGAGCAAAGCTAAGATACAAAATACAGTAGATTTGCTCGCAAACAGAATACCGCAAGCCTATTCAAATGAAATTTTGAAAGCGAGGTACGGGCTAATGATCGCGAAAACGTATGGATATGACAATACGGCTGCTCGAAGTAGTATCGAAAAATTCCTTGATCCCGGTGGTGCGACTGAAGGAAAAAGCTCACCTTCTTCAGCGCCATCGGTGGCATCAAAATAATGAAAGCATTTTTGGATTTCAGTGAAGTGGGCTTATCAGATTATATCCTTTACCCTGATTGGGAAATTTTCGGAAAGTGCTT
>Ga0214923_10005498_pt1 | contig 14701 bp, 15 predicted proteins | sample LL1510_MetaG_FD_177993 | JGI IMG/M metagenome (GOLD analysis project Ga0214923, IMG submission 177993) | Freshwater microbial communities from Lake Lanier, Atlanta, Georgia, United States - LL-1510 | ecosystem: Environmental > Aquatic > Freshwater > Lake | place: USA: Georgia | collected... | reverse complement strand
CAACTGCCATAGTGCCAGCTGTGAATAGTTGCACGCTAGATCTAGACATACCCCAAATTTCTTCGAAGTTATACTCAAGTCCAAATACACTCTCTAGAGTTCCTGGGAAAACTACTCCAATGGATCCAATACAGATATATAGGAAGGTAACCCAGCCCATAATCTGAAATCCTCGGACCCCACCAGCAACCTCATATGGACGATTTACATCTCTAACAGTTCTATTTAATTTCATTACCGATGGAATAATGATTATGTAAGAAACTAAAAGAGTTGATATCGCACAGGTTAATACCACTGCAAAGATTGCGGCCGCATCACCTTCAACGATGGTCATAGCAGCAAATAAAAATGCAGTTGACATAAAGCCGGATAAAATATTAACCCTTACTGGGGTACCAAATTTTTGGCTAAACTCGCCAAACCAGCCACTAAAAAAGCTGCCATCAGCACTTGCGATCGCTTGAATACGATCTGTTGCCATCATCCAAGCACTACCTAGTGAGAGTAAGCCAAAGATAAATAACAAAGCGGCAATTGTTACTAAGAAATCAGCTGCGCCACCATAAACAGAGAAGACCTCTTTAATTGCACCCATAAATCCAGTTAAGCCTTCAACCTCATTTGCTGGCACAATTAAAATAATTGCAAGCACCGGCAGGATATAGGCCAGAGTTGCAATTACGCTTCCGCGCCTAATGGCAGGGGCAGTATCTTTCTTGGCATCAAACATCTCATCTGAGGCTGCATTCGGTGCTTCAAAGCCAACATATGAGAACAAAATAACTGGTGCAATTGCAATAAAGCCACCCAAAGTTGGCATTAATTTTGAGCTTTCAAATGGCTCAAAACCATTTTGAACCCCATAAATTACCGTTGTAATTACCAATAGACTTATTACAGTTATTTTGGCAATGGCACCAGCACCAATAAATCTCTTACCTAGTTTTAGATTAACAATTGCTAAAAATATCGCTACCCAAATAAAGGCAATTTTAAAGATCCATTCACCGGCAGAGCCAGATTTGATCTCAAATACATAACCACTAAAGGCATCAAAGGCAATAAAGCAAAGTGAGCCACCTAGCCATAGTGGATTAGTAATCCAATACAAAACTGAGGCAATACCCGCAGCTAATCTGCCGTAGGCAAACTTAACCCACTGATACAGACCACCCTCTTCAGGAAATGCAGATCCAGTCTCAGCCATAAGCATGGCAATTGGAATTAAAAATGTCAGGGCTACAAATACCGCCCAAAATAATGATTGAGGTCCACCTGTTGCGATGGTTGCAATTGTGTCGAGAGAGATAATCGCTGCGACAATAAATAATGTGATATCTAGGCGGCCAAGAGATTTAATAAATCTTTTCTCTTGCGCCTTTGCAAGTACTGTTGATTGAAGATTTGAATTGATAGCCATGTTAAATTTTACAACTTCAAATAGGCTACCGCCAAGTATAAAAGTTAGGTGTTACTCAAATCTAGATTTAATTGCCTCACCATGTGCCGGTAAATCCTCTGCGTTAGCTAGGGTAATTACCTCCTGGGCAACCTTGGTAAAGGCAGATTTGTTGTAATGGATTACAGAAATGTTACGCATAAAGGTATTTACCGATAAAGCGCTGGAGTGGCAAGCACACCCACCAGTTGGCAAAACATGGTTTGAGCCAGCTGCATAATCACCTAAGGAGACTGGGGAGTATCGCTCTAAAAATATTGCACCAGCATTTCTTATCTGCTTTGATCGCTCAACTGCATCACTTAAAAGTAACTCTAAGTGTTCAGGGGCGTAGGTATTTATCACATTAACTCCTTGGTCAATGGAGTCAACTAAGATAATTGCAGATTGCTCACCAGATAAGGATTGAGAAATTCGCTTACTATGTTTGGTGGCGGCAACTCTTTTTTCAAGCTCAGGTAAGAGATTATCTATCAACTTCTTAGAGTTAGTGACTAGTACCGCAGCAGCCATTACATCATGCTCAGCCTGGGAGATTAGATCTGCTGCAACATCTGAAGGGTTAGCCGAATCATCTGCCAAGATTGCGATTTCAGTTGGCCCTGCCTCCGAATCAATTCCAATTACTCCGCGCAGCGCTCGCTTTGCAGCTGCCACATAAATATTGCCAGGTCCAGTAACCATATCTACTGATTCACATACACCCTTTACACCGTATGCAAACATGGCAACTGCTTGAGCTCCTCCAATTGCATAGAGCTCAGTTACACCAAGTAATTGACAGGTAGCTAAAATAATTTTGTTTGGTAGCCCGCCATTTTCCGTTTGCGGTGGTGAGGCAACGGCAATACTTTTGACTCCTGCAATAAGTGCTGGAATCACATTCATAATTACAGAGCTTGGATAAGCGGCAATTCCACCTGGCACATAAAGTCCAACCCGATCAACTGCCACCCATTTGCGATCAACTATGCCACCATCAATTACCTGTGTAGTTTTACCCTCCGGCATTTGATCTTGAGCCACTTTTTTAACCTGAGAGATTGCTAACTCTAAAGCACTCCTAATCTTTGGATCTAACTGCGCAAGTGCTGAAGCCAATAATTCCTTATCGACTCTAATAGATTTTGGGGCAATGCCATCAAACTCTAAACAGAGCTGTTTTAGATCATCCTCACCGCCATTTTTAACCTTATCTAGTGTTGGCTGAATCTTTGCCATGGCATCTGCAACTGAAAAATTACCACGTGGGATTAGTTTTTTTAACTCAGATTTACTTAATACCTTACCGCTAAGGTCTATTTGGCGGATAATCATGGCTTAAGTTTAATCACAAATTTAACTAAGTAAATTTGAGTAATTCTTGTAAAGCTTTGATTTTCCAGCAGGTGATTTACCAATATCTATCCCTGATTTTTTTAATTCACGCTTTAATTCATTTCTAAAGGTGTGATAATCCACCTCCATTGCATGTCGTTGGCCAGGTCCAAACTCAAAATGAGGATTATCCATCTCCCACTTTACTGCAGCTGCCATATCAGTTGGTCTGTGATACCTTCCTAATATCTCCTGACAAGCTAACTTAGCTTGGTAATCTGCAAGTGGCCAAATACATCCTATTGGCTGAAACAATCCAATGAAGTATAAGTTTTTGTAATCTTGGTGCATCATTTTGCGATAGAGCGGTACCTTCTCTAAATCTTTAAAATTAATAAAATCTGGATCAAAAAAAGAAAAAGTGGTCCAAAAGCCAGTAGCCGCCACAATTATTTCATAATCAAAACTACTACCATCGGTAAAGTTAACAGTTAAGCCATTCCAAGATTTAATAGCAGGTTTTGGCAAAATTCTGCCATGCCTTATGTAATCCATTAGATCTGAGTTAAGAGTTGGATGAGTTGAAAGCGGCAAGAGTGTGTTCTCAGGTAATCCATATCGACTATATGGGCCTTGAATTATTTTCACCAAAGCTTTCAATCCATGTTGGCGTAATTTTCTAGGTAGCCATCTACTTCTAGCAGCGAAGACATCACCTGGTTGGCCAAAGATAAATTTAGGGAAAAACCATTGTGGACTGCGCATCGACATATGGACAGTTTTAGTAACGCGAGCTGCCTCTACGGCTATATCACATGCAGAGTTACCAGCTCCGATAACCAAAACTGATTTATTGCGCCAGCTCTCAGTAACTCCTTTGAAATCATGAGAGTGCAAAAAATTTCCTTCATACTTACCTGGATATTCTGGATACTTAGGGTAGTTATGGTGACCATTTGCCACCATCAAATACTCAAAACTCTCTTGGTGCTCCTTGCCTAAGTGATCTTTAAATTCAACTAACCAGCTACCATCACTTTGCCTTGTTACCTTCTCAACTGAGTGTTCAAATTTAATCTTTTCATACACCCCAAAGTGTTTGGCATATGATTCAAAGTAGGCTTGAAGCTGAATATGATTTGGATAATCAGGGTAATCATCTGGCATAGGAAAATCTTCATACTCAGACCAATTTTTTGAACTTATTAAATGGGTATTTTCATAAACACTTGAGTGGCCGGTTTTGGAGTTAAAAACCCAATTCCCACCGACTCGATCATTTTTTTCAAAAACGACTACCGAGATTCCATTTTCGATACAGTTTTTTGCTGCAGACAATCCGCTAGGACCTGCCCCGATTACGCAGACTCGATTAGACATCAAAGAAGTTTAATACCTAAATTCAATTAAGAGCGAGAAGATAAATCAGCTTTGGCTTTCATGCCTGATTTATTTAAGAGTACCAATCTTGTAGCTGGCAAGAATTTCTTCCGGCTGCCGCTGACCTGAGTGTTGGCCATTAAATGAGGCGGTGCCATCTCTGCCGCAAATAGCTTTGATAACGGAAGAACCACCTGGATGCTTACCAATCCAATCAGTTAAATCATAAACATCACCTGCCACCGCACTCCAGCAACTTGCTGCAGTTGCGTGAGTTGAAACCTCTGAAAGTGAGATTGCATTTTGACTTGGTTTTTGTGCCTCACTTTTACTTGCGACCTTCGGTGCAAGTTTTCCCTCCCAAACTGCTTGCGCTCCTGAATGACCAGTTAACAATGTTAGGCCCAGAATTGCGATACCAGATAGAGCGGTCAAATGGGAGAGTAGATTTTGCCTATTTCTATTTCTAAATTTTTGATACCAAAAGATTACAAGTAGTAAAAATACAAATGATGTCCAACTCAATAAATTTCCATAATTTGCGTGATCTTGTGGATTACCAATTCGCTCAGCCAGTGATTCCCCTGATTGCTTAGCTACAAATGCTGCGCCCGTACCTAATACCAGACCAACTAAGGATGCAAATGCATACTGCTTTCTAAAGCTAGGCAAATAAATTGAAACAATAATTGCAAAGGTTGCTAGAGGTAATATCACTACCGCAAAGTGAACTACAAATGGATGAACTGGTAAACCTAGAATGGTGTCAAATAAGGATTCCATGGTTTTATTAAATCACAACAAATACTTATAATTGCGAATTTTTGTGAAGTTGAGATTAATATAATGAAACTCACAGTTAGATTTAAGTGGGTTGTGAGGGATTCGAACCCCCGACCCGGTGATTAAGAGTCACCTGAAGCGTGAATTCTGAGTTTCAAAAACCATCCGATTAGGGACCCAATTGAAGGTTTTCAGCGTTGTCTTTAGTTGTGTTCCTCAATCTACATCGAAGAACTGACAAAAACTAGGGTTTTTTGAGTTTTCTACTGCTAGCGCGCTACTAACAATGTAGGTTCTGAATCCGGCTTATAGGGCGACTCTTCTTCCAATTAGGTGGGCGCAGGTTAAAACTGCGCTCACCTTTCTGCATTTTGCTTGTACAAGTTGTTACATAACCTGTCGCAGATTTGAATGTTTTTATGGGGAAACCATGGGCAAATATGGGCAGTTTTATGGGCATTGGCTGAGCGTAATTCTGTATTTTCCATCACAATTTGTAAGCGAGACGTCTCCGAATAGACCTATAAAAGTTCTCAACTGGTAATTTATTCACATGGCTATGGTGATCAAGAGCAACAAGCGAATGAGCTTGCTCTTTGCCATTTTATTGGCTGTATTTTCAACGGGCATCGTAATTGCACATCAATGTCACTCAATGCAAAGCGACCAAGTAGCCATTCAAGCAAACTATTCAGGAGATCACGTCGCTCCTACAACTTCAGTCAAGCCGCTCAGCGTTGCTTCTAGCCCAAATGCCTTAATGGATGCTGGGTGTGCAGTAATTTTCATTGTTGTACTTTTGCTCGGACGAAAGCTCCATTATTTAAGAGCGTCAAGCTCTCACTTAAAAAAATTTCTAACACATGGTAGGCATTTAATTAGCGCTCAACGAAGCCAATTTTTGCAACTTTCACTATCCCGCGCACAATTGGGAGTAATCCGAATCTAATCCGTCTTCGATAGAAATTACTGTTTTATTGTCTAAATAAACTGTTTTATCAAATCGAATGAAAAGGATTCCAAATGTTTAAGAAAATCATATTACTGCTTACCGTAATTTCCCTCCCATTCTTTATCCAACCCGCATCAGCAAGTTCTCATGCCAAGAGCTTGAAGAACTTAGGCACGAACGAAATTATGTTTGCGCAGAGCATGGCTCCTCATCACCAACAGGCAATAGAAATATCCAAGATGGCACTCAAAAATAGTGCTAGCCCAAAGGTTAAGAATTTGGCAAAGGCGATTATTTCCGCACAGAGTAAAGAAATGGCCCAGCTGAAATATTGGTTGACTGCAACTAACTCGTCAATGACCATGGACCACGACATGGGTATGAGTGGAATGCTCCCTGAGAGCTCAATGACTACCTTGAAAAAACTCAAAGGTGGCAAATTCGACAGGGCGTTTCTTCAATCGATGATTGCTCATCATGAAGGCGCTTTAGAGATGGTTTCTATGCTCGACGGTACAAAGAATGGTGAAGCCAAGAAGATTGCGGTTGATATTCGGTCTGGACAATCAGCTGAAATCACTCTCATGAAGAAATTATTGGCTAAGAGTAAGTAAGGTCATAGGTCAATTTATGAAAAGAGTCCTTGCCTTACTGCTCGTTGCAGTTTTCATGGCGCAGTCGATACAGGCACAGGCTGCGCCAACTGTGGCATCTGTGCAGCGCGAGATTGATCGACTGCGGACTCTGGCTGCAGAAAAATATGAAGCCGCGAATGAAGCAACCTTGAAAATTAAAGCACTTCAAAAAGAGACAGGGGTGCTGCAACAGCGCGAGGAAGTAATTCAAAAAGAGCTGAGCGTAGTAAGTAAAGTTCTAGCAAAAATTGCGATTTCCAAATATCAAGGAAGTGGTTTTGGTAATTCCTTTGAATTGCTTTTTTCCTCCGATCCAACGAAATATCTGACGGATTTATCTGTACTAGATAGTGTCAGTCGAGGATATTCGAAACAGTTACGTGAGTACGCAGCTACCAAACAAAGAGTTCAAGCCACACAGTTAGTTTTGGGCGATCGTACTGCGCTACTACTTGTGGAACAAAAACGACTCAATCAACAAGTAACCCAAGCGAAGAGTGCCTTAGCAAAGGCAGAAAAACTTCTTAATTCACTTGCAAAGGCTGATAGAGAGCGTCTTCTTCGAGAGGAAACAGATCGAGAGAATAAGATTCTGATTGCTTCGAAAGGATATGCCGCTTCTTACAAAGGTGACAACACACGTGGATCCATCGCCCTTAAGTTCGCACTTCAACAGATAGGTGATGTTTATGTGTGGGCAGCCGCGGGCCCAACAAGGTGGGATTGTTCAGGACTCACAATGCGAGCATTTCAGGCGGCAGGAGTTTCGCTACCACATTCATCACGCATTCAAATTAAATATGGGAAGCCCATTTCTTACTCATCATTAAAGCCTGGGGATTTACTTTTCTTTGGTAAACCAATTAGCCATGTTTCGATCTATATGGGTGGTGGAAAAATGGTTCAAGCACCGCGGCCTGGGAAGAAGGTTGAAGTAGTTCCACTGACAAAGATGTTTGGAAGAAAACCATTCGTGGGGGCTACTAGGTTATGAAGCTATTACGTGTGAAGAAGTTACATTCAGTCCTCCTATCATTTACTATCCTAACTACAATCTCGCCTAATGCATTTGGCGCTAATCACAAACCAACGCTTGCACAGATAGAAGCAGCCAAAAAACTTGAACTGCAGAAAAAACAAAATGCTGCAAATGCTGCTAAAAAACTTGTAGCTGCACAAGGAAGCCTTAGAAAACTTGCAGCGCTTGCTGCGGAGGTAAACAAAAGGTACCTCTCTGCCAAGAATGAATTAGCAGTAGCTGTGAAAGAATTAAATTCAGCGACGAAAGCTGTTCAAGCTGCCGAGGCTGAGGTCTCAGCAACTCACCGAAATATTGGAAAGTTAGCTGTCGCTGCATATATGACGGGAGGAAATATGGGAAATATTGAAACATTTCTTAGTGCAAACGGTCCACAAGATGTAATCGACACTATTTCCATTCTCGAAAATTTGGGCTCTAAGAACAAAGTTGCTCTCGAACAATTCAAGGCTGCAGAGATCATCGCGAAAGAGGCTAGAAAAGTTGCTGAAGCCGCTAAAGAGCTCCAATTGCGAGCAACTGAGAAGGTTGCGATAGCAAAGCAAGAAGCAGATTCTGTCCGTGATGCTCAACAAAAGGAAGTGGACAAGCTTCAGGCCGTACAGGACAAGCTACAAAAGGAGTTAGCCTCGGCTAAAAAAGTAAGGCTAACACTCGAACAAAAACGCCAACTCGCCATCCTTGAAGAAACAAGATCTAATGAAGCTACCAAAGCTCCAAACCAGGCTAAAGTTTGGAAGGGCGGTGGCCCAAACGGTGCGTCATCTTCGAGAACAACTGTTGAGCAACGTCTGAAGGCGGTTGAATTTGCGAAGCGACAAGTTTTGGCAAAGAAACCATATGTGTGGGGTAGCGAAGGTCCTAATTCTTTTGATTGCTCAGGTTTAGTTTATGCAGCGTACAAGTACGCAGGGCTTGGCTGGCCTAATTGGGATCGACTCAACTCAGGACTCTATTACACCTATACAAAACAAGTTCCAATCGCTGAAATGCAACCGGGCGACTTAATTTTTTACTCTTATAAAGGCACCCAGAGCACAATTCATCACATGAGTATTTATGCTGGGAATGGAATGATGTGGGAAGCAAGGTCTACTGCAACAGGCCTGAAGTATTCAAATATTTATAGTGTTCAAGGAATGATGCCATTTGCTGGCCGAGTTTAGAAGAAAATCATCAAACAGAGAATGGATTAATGTGAATACGCAAAATATTAAAAGTTTTAGGTTCAGATTTTCTTGCTTTGCAATTGTTGCACTGATGACAGTAAACAACGGCGCTATCGCTCAGACACTTGATTCCGTCTCACATATTCATCATGTGAAAGTTGTGGGCAACAAAGTTCTGGTAATGACTCACGAAGGTCTCTATGAGCTCGTTGGCAAAAATAAAATGAAGTTAGTTGGGCAAGATAAAATTGATGTGATGGGGTTTACATCTTCAGGTAAGAATATATTTGCAAGCGGGCACCCTGCTCAAGGGTCAAAAGCGTTAAATCCTATCGGCCTCGTGAAGTCAACCGATGGCGGATTAAGTTGGAAATCTGTTTCGCTAGTCGGGAAAGTAGATTTCCACTTTCTAGAAGGTGCTGGGACTGATCTTTATGGTGCTGATTCGCAGAGTGGAAACTTGATGTATTCAGCAGATTCTGGAAAGAGTTGGAGCTCGCTAGGAGCAAACAGCTTTACAGATATTGCGGTTTCGCCAGATATGTCAGGTATTGCTGTGGCGATAAAGGGCTCTAAATTGCTCCTCACTAGGAATGCCCTTAAATCCACAAAAGAATTGAAAAGTACTCTCAAATTTACACAGGTCGAATGGCGCGATTCTGGCCTTTACGCTTTAAGTGGCACTTCTCTTTACATGTCATCGGACCTTGGAAACAGCTGGAATAAGCTCAATATATTTAAAGGAGCTACTGGAATTCTTAGCGCCAGTGACCAGTTGATCTTGGTGACCGTGGGCTCAGATATCTATACATCAAAAAATATGGGTAAGTTTTTTAGGAAAATTTCCTAAAATAAGCAATTTCCTTTTTCTGTTTCGTGCATTCAATAGCAGATGGCGATCAGACTAGGTTTTGTAATCAAAGGAGAAATACATGGCAGGAAAGACTGTTGGAATAAAAGGAATGACATGTGGCCACTGTGAAGGCCGTGTAAGCAAGGAGATTATGGCAATTCCGGGTGTAATCAAAGTCGTTGCCAGCGCCGAAAATGGGAATGCCATTATCAGCGCTGACTCAGAAATACCACAGGACTCAATCGAGCGAGCAGTGCAAGCGGCAGGATATTCCATAGTTCCTTAAGTCTGACAGAAAACTCTCAGAAACTGCGAGTATGGTTGCAATATCAAAGGGGTTAGAGATGCAGATAAATATTGATAAGAAGACTGGTTCGCTCGTTGCAATCATCGTTGTTCTGCTTGGAATAATTCTAGGATTTTCAATAAGCAGGAATAGCGACGAAGGATTCTTTGGGATGCGTGGAAACGATTCCATGGGTATGCGTCACAACTCAGGAACTGCCACATATACAGGTGCCGATGTGATGTTCTTGCAGATGATGGTTCCTCATCACCAGCAAGCGATTGATATTTCAAACATTGCTCTTAAAACATCAAAAGATTCAGAACTCCTTGCACTTGCAAACACAATCATCAAAGTCCAATCAGCAGAGATAGTGCAAATGCAGTCTTGGCTGAATGATGCGAATGTAAATCCAGGTATGGGCCACTCAATGGACGGAATGGGTGGGATGCTCGATGATGCCGAACTATCAGCACTTTCGGCAGCTTCGGGAAAGAACTTTGATTTGCTTTGGCTTAAAGGGATGATCGGACATCACGATGGTGCAATCCATATGACCACAATGATTCGAGACGCTAGTAACGCTGATATCAAGACTTTCGGTGAGAATGTTGTAAAGGATCAATCTGCCCAAATTGTTCAGATGAAGGCGATGCTCAAACGAATCGGATAAGGCCGGTTTATTGATAGGCCCTCATCTCGAGTGTTATGCAACTTTATTTGAGAAAAAATATGGGCAATCCGCCAAATTAGGCTTGAAGTGAATTCTTCCGGCTTATAGGGCGACTCTTCTTTTTATTCGATACTTAAAATTTTTGGATGCAGATCTCGCATATTTGCGTAAGACCATCTACCTAGAGCCTCAAGAACCTTGCGAAGTTCCTTCCCGCTCTTGGTAAGTTGGAATGCATTATTTCGTGCACTTCGGTCAGCATCCACTCTCTCAATAATTCCCAACGCCGCCAGTAATTTCAGTCGGTCAGCAAGAATGTTTGTAGAAATTCTCTCGGGTGATTCAGAGAACTCGGAGTATGTACGAGTTCCATAACTAATGAGATCTCGCACTATGAGCAATGACCATTTGTCTCCAAGGATGTCTAGTCCAGAGCTAATCGGACATTCAGAGCGCCATTGGACAGGGCTTGCCTTCTTATTTGCCACGCTGCCCCCTTACTTAGAGATAGCTGCTGCCATCTCGGTAAAGGTTATCTCTAGCGGAGTCGGCTTCCAGTTAAGGATTTCAACTGTTTCATGATTATCGTAAGCAATCTTGACGCCGAGATTGGGAACCATTCCCTTAGCTTCACGGTCAAAGAGAGCCATGAGTTTGATTGCGAAGTTAGGAGCCTTGCGAGATGGCACCTTTTTGTAGCCAGCATTCTTGAGCGTTTGCGCCAAATATCCCATGGCAACTGGTTGTGAACTGGCAGCAATAAATCTCTTCCCGGCTGCTTTCGGTGCTTCAAGTGCTGCAACATGCAGTCGGGCAATATCTCTCACATCGACCATCCCCATAGCGATATCAGGAATTGCTGGCATCTTGCCACCAATGAGGTTCGCAATCATTGCTTCACTTGTACCGTCACCAGCAGTTCCTAAAGATGGTCCAAGCACAAAACCAGGATTGATAGCAACAAGCTCCATGGAACTTCCCTTAACGGTTTCCCATGCAGCTCGCTCTGCCAAAGTCTTACTCTTTGCGTAAGCACCAATATTTTGGTCTAGGTCAGACCATGAATCTGGTCCATATGTTCCACTTGGTCGACCTGAAGTCATTGAAACAACAGATGAGGTAAGTACGACTCTCTTAATGCCTGCCTTTATTGCAGCCTTAATCACTCGCTTTGTGCCCTCAACAGCAGGTGTGATCATGACATTTTCATCTTTGGGTTCAGCTAAGAGAAACGGGGAAGCTAAGTGAATAACAAAGTCGCATCCGTTCATTGCTTCAGCCCAACCAGAGTCTGAAAGTACGTCTGCTTGAACATATTTCACATTGGATGCACCGGGCAGCGAGGAGAGAGCAGCTTTTGTATTCTCAGCTTTTGCTAGCGAGCGAACTGTTCCAACAACTTCATATTTCTGGCGAAGAAGTTCAGCTGCGACATGCTGTCCGATATATCCGGTGATTCCAGTAACCAAAACTCTTTTTGCCATGAGTTAACTCCTTCGACATGTGGGTAATTGATGCTCAGGTTTTAAAGATACACCATCACTTGCAAAATGCAAGTGATGATTCTCAAGACTTTGTGAATCTTTTGCTTAATTTGAGGGCAAAACTACGGACATTTCAGCGTTTCCAACAGTTTCCTGGCGCATCCGGCTTATAGGGCGACTCTTCTCCAATACAATATTCCTGTGTCGACTAAGCCAGAGTTCGTCGAGAAAGTACTTGAGCGTCTAGACCCATTGAGCGTCATTGCTAAGCCCATGTTTGGCGAATATGGTTTATACCTAAAGGGCAAACTCTTTGGTCTCATTTGTGACGATACGCTCTTCATTAAAGTAACTGACGAGGGGAGCAAGATTGCTGGGAAAATTGGAAAAGATTCTCCCTATCCTGGCGCGAAACCCGCTTTCAAGATTTCTGGAGCACGACTCCGGGACGAAGTTTGGCTTAAGCAATTAGTGGAAATTACCTCAAAGGCACTCCCTGCCCCTAAACCAAAAAAGAAATCCGGCTTATAGGGCGACTCTTCTCTTCACTCACAGCGGTCTCACAGTTTATTTTCGTTCCTAATTCAGTTTTTCGATTACACTTGATATATGTCATCTCCCATTAATCATGTAGGTAATGCTAAGCAATACAAGAATTGGCTTGTAAAGGTTCCCGAAGTCACCGCCTTCTTCTGGATTATTAAAGTTTTGGCAACAACGGTTGGCGAGACTTTTGCCGATTATTTGAATGTAACTTTGGGCTTTGGGCTAAATGGAACATCCTTGTTAACAGTTGTTGCTCTTATAGTTGTACTTATTTTCCAGTTTAGATCTACCAGATACCGACCTGCTCTTTATTGGCTAGTGGTGGTACTGATAAGTATTACTGGAACCCTCCTAACCGATAATCTCACTGACAATTTGGGTATCTCACTCATTACATCTTCAATCATATTCTCAATCATGCTTGCAATTGTTTTCGTCGTGTGGCATCGGACTGAGGCCTCGCTTGCTATCCACAGTATTTATACCCCTCGTCGTGAGGCTTTTTATTGGAGTGCAATCCTCTTTACTTTCGCATTAGGAACAGCAACCGGTGATTTATTCGCAGAGAGACTTGGACTTGGCTACGGTCTTTCCCTCATCATATTTGCTGCAGTAATTTTGGTTATTGCATTGGCTTGGAGAAGTAAGTTTCTTAATCCAGTTCTCTCATTCTGGGCAATTTATGTTTTAACCAGACCTCTTGGAGCGTCAATCGGAGATCTGCTTTCTCAGAGCAAGAAAGATGGCGGAATTGGGTTGGGAACCACTACAACTAGCGCAATATTCTTAACAATCATTCTTGTTTTGGTCGTTTACCTGACTAGATCTCGGAAAGATTCGATTCCTTTAAATAAAGCTCTAGCCGAATAAACCAATAGCCTCCGGCTTATAGGGCGACTCTTCTACCAAACACCATGAAGGGGTTCGCTAAATTCGGCTACTGTCAAGGTCATCAATTCAATACCTATGGAAATGGCCTGGGTAGCCACCTGATACTTAAGCTGTTTAACCCCTACCACCCTTTTCTCTTCGTTAATTTTTCTAATTGCGCCTGCTTGATCTGCAAACTCAGTATTTCAGATAGGTGTCTATAGTTTTTCCTGATTTGGCTAGGTAAGGCTTTGGGCATCCTAACTTCCTGGAAGTAATCCGTGAATTGAAGTTCTTGTGGGTACATGGTTTCTCATTCAGGCTACTGACAATTCGATCATTAGTTGTCCGCGGTTAACATGGGGTTTTTTAAACCTTGCAGGGTCTTCTTATGTATTAACTGCGGACTGGTCCATTGGCATAGGTCATGTCCACATATTCGCGAGTTTTTCTCTGATTAAAGAAGTCCACTATTTGCTGGTGAGATATGTATCGATTATGTCCAACTTTGTTGGCACGCATCTCTTTTCTAGATAGCCATGCGTATACGGTTGTGGGTTTGACACCCAGCATCTTGGCAACCTGGACGGGCGTATAGGAAGTCTGTACTGACATTAGATTGTTTATCATCATTCAATATTGCCATCTTTATAAAATTTATACAGGGTAAACCCCACTTTGGATTCCACGCGATTGGATACACCTACTACGCCCCTAAGGGCGATAGTAGAGGAGTAGTAGATCAGCGTTGGGGCTTTTTGTTTATCCAAAGCGTCCTGCCTCATATCTATAGGTATTCAGTTTCCATGTAACCGCGGCGCGGGAGTCCAGGGCTTATCTGTAAGGGCCACAATCCGACAGGTATAACCCTCCGCATTTTTACCCTTAGTAACTGTTAGCCAACCACCCACCATTAGTTGTTCTAGGGCCCTATCAATTTTCTTATCGCTACCCGCGATCTTGTACTTAAGGTGGCTTTTAGGGAGGGCGCCACAGTCCTTCAAAGCTTTCATGATTGCATCCTGTACCTGTCTATCAACTGGAGAGGACTGGGATATAGGCATGTAGTCCTCATGACCAAATCGATGAATCTTTGCACGGGTCGGATTATCGGTAATCTCAACACTTCCATACTTTCGATCTGCCGTAGTGAACCTTCCTTCATATATGTAGTACCTGTCCTTCGTGATTACAAGTTCCAGCATGCCTGACGTTGTATCTCTATTTATATACATGCAGATATCACTTTGAG
>Ga0214923_10005494_pt1 | contig 14710 bp, 8 predicted proteins | sample LL1510_MetaG_FD_177993 | JGI IMG/M metagenome (GOLD analysis project Ga0214923, IMG submission 177993) | Freshwater microbial communities from Lake Lanier, Atlanta, Georgia, United States - LL-1510 | ecosystem: Environmental > Aquatic > Freshwater > Lake | place: USA: Georgia | collected 2015-10-15 | reverse complement strand
CTTAATCACCCAAGCAGCGCGTCTTTGATCCGAGGGAGCTAGACCCATTAACCCGGGCAATTACTGCCACCCGCCGAGTAGCGGATGACGGATTTATGGAGTTACCCCACTCCGGTGTCTGGAATTTAGCCAGGATCGGATTATACACTCATGGCTTTCACCTCTCGCTGAAGCATGACTGCCAGCCGGCGCTCTCGTATCAGCGGGGGCGAGGATGGATAAAGACCGGTCCATCTCTTCTTGAGAAGCGGCTAGGAATGGTGCGGCTACCCACCCGAAAAACTGATGCGACCTTCGGAGCCGGCTTCCTGATGATGGCGTCCCCTGAAGAGACTCCTCAGGCTCGTCTCCTTCGCCGCAGTTTAACTGGAGTGGAACGCAACCCTCAAGCCAGCGCCAACCTCGCAACTCATCAGTGGTACAAGCTTTCGCCAGACACGATGATGGAGTTTCGTCGCGGGTACACTCTGGTGAGTAATCCGGAGTTTGGAACTCTTCTGATTAGAAATTCCAGCCTAATTTTTGGCCGGAATTCTCTGCTCTACCCGGCGTACTGGATGGAAGATGGATACCGCAGTGGATATTCGTACATCGACCTAACCGAGTTTAGCCGATACGACATTGAGCAGCGCATGAAACATGTTCTCGATCTATCGGTTATCAGCAGTACCTCGGCGACCGAGTCAATCTATCACCTGCTGCGACAGCTCGATGTCGTCCGTGATCTGAATCGACGGCTCAAATTCGAGACTGATAGCAGAGTGGCGTTTGAGTTGGACGGTGAGTCTGGTAACTATGCACTGTCAAGCACTGGAGGATATCGGGCCCCAGGATTCGCGAGCATTGTTCAGTTTTTTCGGCACATGACTCACAACATTCAGCGAGAAGTTGAAGAGCAAGGGCGCGCCTCAAGAGAGGTTCCGGACTTAGCTTTTACGATGCCGTGGTTCCCACCGTGGGTCACGTACCGTTTTTCGGGTGAGGGAGGGCGGATGCAATCGCGCCTCAAGGTTAACAAGGATGTACTTGCGGTTCTTAAAGCTTACGCAGAAGGCTCGTTCACCCGTGAAACGGTCGAGCTTGATGATTACTATGGAGTAGGGAGATTTTTTCAAGAGGCGGGGTTCAATAACAACGCAGAACTTGTCATTCTTAGCCCGAGGGATTAGAGAGTTTGGAGGATTAGAGAGTATGCCAATATGTCTGCCATCAATACCATCCGGCCAAGTACGGCGAGACCCATCGTGCACTGGGACTGAAGCACCAGAGGCGCCAACTATTCCGAGGAAGGATCCATCCCCCCCTGCGCCGCCATCTCCTCAAGAGCCGGCACCTACCCCAACCTTCACCCCGAGTGAAGACCCCGGCGCGGACCCTGCGCCCACCTGCCCCGAGGGTAGTCCTGATGAGGGTGATGGCACGTTTGAGACTTGTTGCCTACCGAGCAGGTTTTAAGTGCAACCGAGCCCCTGAGAACCACTATCACATCTGAGTTCGTGTATATGCTTTTCCAAAAGTCCGGACGGAAATCCCGGCTTTCGGAAAACGATTACGGCAAAAGCCGTGACGGTTTTACTGGCACAGGCTTTTGCACACCACTATCGATGGTCGCTCGGGAATACTTTTCTAAGAAGATGTGCATATCGCCACAAGAAAACACTTGATTCAACAGCGGGAGAGACGGGGCGAATTGTTCCGCCTAGCTCCGATTTTTCAGGGTGATCATGCCGAGTTTCGTGAAAAAGTGCGGCTATCCCTCATTTCGAGTTGTCGAGCACGAGATAGTCTAGCAAGGTAATGAAAAAATATTTCCTATTGCTCTTTTCGATAACTTGACTGCAAGTTTTTTGGAGTCGCCGAAAAAATTCTTAACGTATCTCAGTGAATACGCTTCTGGTTTTTTCGACGTCTCCGCCTTGTTTCTGCGAAACCCTTAAAATGCTCCCGACGGAACCATTTTCACCACCCTACTGGCTCACCGCGACCTTTCTTGCTCGAAGGCTTGTTTCTCGGATTCCGTAAATAATTGGGGCGTCGAGGCGGGATCAATACTTGAGCCGCCTTTGTTGAGCCACTCGATCAGATTTTTGTCAGCAAGAGTTTTGGTAAACGCCGCGACCAGGTTCCCCCGAGTTTCCGCTGATAAGTTCATCTGTTTACCCACCCACGAGGGCAAAGAGGTTGGGACTTCTTGTGTCTCCATGTAGGAATCAATAATTGATTCGGCAATACGAATGGGAACTCCATACACGGTGTCGGCTTGGACGGTTGAATCCTGGGCCGCCGAGGCGACATATTGAAGTCCGAGGGCGCGAGGGAATCCCATGCGCTCCAGCAGTATAGACGCGATTTGAACGGTGGAGCATTGCCACATAGATTCCTCAAATGAAGAGTCGAAGGCGAGGTCTTTCGTCTTGAGGTGGTGTCGATACTCCTTGAAAGCCCGCTTATTCTCGCGAACGAGAGGAGCCAGAGCCAGGTAACGGATCCCGCGCTGCAAGAGACCGATACCAAGGCCCACCTCCGGTATCTGTTGTCCCACTCCCGCACCGATCGCAAGTGCCTCGTATAGCGGAGTTTGAACGTACTCCCACTCCTCCTTATCAATTTTTCGACTGAGTGTTTTAAAGAGATAGCAGAGCGCGAGAATCGAAGCATGCTCAAACGGGGTGTATGCCCTAAAGAAATCTCGCTCCGAGAGGTATGACTTCCCCTCCAGCACGGATGGGCGAAATTGTTTGGAAAAGAAAAAGTACGTCGCTGTGATCGTTTTGTTCTTTAACAATCGAAGGACATGGCTTTCGGCGCCGTGGTTTAGAGATGTTTGACCACGTTCAAAAGCAAGAGATAGCGCTCTGATCGCCTCCCCAAAATTTGCGGCTGTGGGTCCGAACGGGTTGAGCAGATCAGAGGCCACGCGCCAGCCAAGTTGAGCTTGATTGTCGAGAGGTATCTCGAGGTTGTTCTGTTCCGTCATGGGGTAACTTACCCTCCTCAACCACGCTACCATGCGAACCACTTCTTGGGTACGCACTACTCGGGGGTGTTGAGAGAGGCGGACCGCAACTTTCAAGCAGATTCCTGCACGGATTCTCTTAAGACGACCGCCATCCAACTCCTCAGCATGAGCGGGATAAAGCGAATTTTACTTTAGATTTTGAGGCTGAAAAACCGCACAGCTTTAGCACGGGGTACAAGAGGATCCCCTGCTGCGCATTTTGATAGTTCGACCGTAATTTTGTTTTGGGGCGTTGCGAAAATCTTGAACGTATCTCGGAGGATACGTTCCCGGGTTTTTCGCCTTCTCCCGCCCATTTCGTCTAAAGTCGAAAGATCGGTACAACCCAACCCTTTTCACCCCACCTGGTAGAACTACGTTAGGGCAAGCATGCGCTTGATGAAGGTGCTAGGGCTCAGAGCTTTGGCTATGTGCCAGTGGCCAGTGTTTTCACGATTTCTCGTAGAACGATACTCAGGCGGCGCACAAGCCGGCGCGTTTCAGGAGGGCTGTGACATCAGGGCCCCGCCCCAAGAAGCTTTCAAAGAGAACGCTTGGATCGAGCGAATCTCCACGACTCAAAATCTTATCGCGAAAATCAAGACCTGTGTTCCGATTGAAGAGACCCTCGGTTTCGAAGCGAGAAAAGGCATCGGCGTCCAACACTTCAGCCCATTGGTATGAGTAGTACCCGGTTGCATATCCCACGGGTGAGCTGAAGAGATGGGTAAATGTCGCTATCATAGCCGACTCTACTGGGAGTGGCAGTGGCGAGAATTGATTTAAGATGTCACGACAGTATCCAAGTATATCGCCGTCGCGCTCGCGCTTGTAGTCGCAGTGCAGAGCGAAATCAACAGCAGAGAATCCTAATTGGCGCATCATGTGGGAAGCGCTGCGAAAATTGCGAGCTTTGATCATTTTTTGGAAGAGATCTTCCGGGATTGCCGCTCCACTTTCATAGTGACGAGCGAGCATTCCAAGAGAGTCACGGTCCCAGCACCAGTTCTCGAAGATCTGCGATGGAAGCTCAATAAAGTCCCAAGCAACACCCGACATGCTCTGACTCCTCAATTCAGTTGTATTGCACAATTGGTGCATGAGATGGCCAAACTCATGGAAGAGAGTTGTAACTTCGTCATGCGTAAGGAGAGAGACGCCTGCTTCATTGGGTGGGGTAAAGTTGCCTGCGATGAGTCCGACGTGCGTAAAGGTGGGGCCATCAGAGGGAACGCAGGTGTAGAGGCTGTTCATCCACGCTCCTCCACGTTTGTTCTCGCGGGGGAAGAGATCCGCGTAGAAATGTCCGAGCAGTTTTCCCGAGTCCGCGTCATAGGCAGAGTACGCGGTTACGAGGGGATCCCACGTGGGCAAATCTTGATTCGTGCGCATGGCCACACCGAAGACCTTCTCGACCAGAGTAAATAACCCCTGCATAACGTGTGGTAACGGAAAGTAAGGGCGAAGTGCCTCATCGTCAAAATCATAGTGAGCCTGTCGCATCTTTTCCGCGTAGTAGGCTAGGTCCCACGGTCTAATATCGCTCGCAGGCCGGGAGGTTCGTTTGCTAAAAAAAATCTCCAGCTCTCGTTTGTCCGCGAGAAAAAAGTCGGAAATTCGGTTTTGAAGATCGCTCACAAAGTGTGCTGCGGTAGCACTGGTTTTAGCCATGCGATCGGCGAGCATCAGATCTGCGTAATCCTTGAAGCCGAGTAATGAGGCCTTTTTTTGTCGCAGCTCTAGAATTCGATGCAGGTTGTGCACATTATCAAATTCTCCGGACGCACAACGCGAATTGTATGCCCGATAGAATTTCTCCCTCAGCGCGGGATCGTCCGCGTATGTCATAATTGCGATATAGCTCGGAGCTTGAAGGGTGAATCGCCATCCATCTAAATTTTTCGAAGCGGCCGATGCTCGCCCCATCTCGAGCGCGCTGTCGGGGAGTCCGCGTAGCTCATCGACTGAAGTCGTTACGTACTCGAATACGTTGGTGGCATCCAGTGTATTTTGGGAGAATGAGTTGGTTACCAGCGCGAGTTCGGTGTTTACCTCGGCGAGGATCTGTTTTTTATCTGGGGCTAATTCGGCACCGCTGCGGCGAAAGCTGTCGAGGGTAGTTTTTAGAAATCGGAGGCGGTAGCCAGATAGGTTTTGAGCTTCGGGAGTTTCGGCAAATTCGGTAAGAGCATCCCACAGCTCCTGATCGAGAGTTAATCGAGAGCGGAAATCGCTCACTTTCGGGAGGACGTCGTTGTATGCCTTGCGCAGCTCAGGAGTGGTCGCCACCGATTCCAGATGTGAGACGACACCCATGGCAAAATCAAGATTGAGGCCAAGATCGTCGAGTGTCCGTAGCGTGTTGTCGAAGGTTCGAGTGCCCGAGGCACGCTTAATTGCTTCAAGTTCATCGGATGCTTCCCTCAACAGGGCTTCTATCGTTGGGACGATCTGCGATGGGTCGAATTGCTCAAAGCGGATGTGAGAGGATCGTTGAATGAGTGGATTATTCATGATGAAAGGTTACAAAAAGAAAAATGCAGTAAGGTCAGGCGTTTGCCTAATCTTCTCCGACGGTCACTATTCTAAAAGGAGGCAGATATAAGAACAAGTGTTATGCTACCACGATAAAAGCGAGCCCACCTGAGAGAGCAGGTATGTGATGAAGCGATGTGATTTTTTAGTGATTGGAGGAGGAATCGCCGGCCTGACGTATGCTTTAAAAGTAGCTGAGCACGGGAGCGTAACCATTTTATTCAAGAAAGATCCCGATTCGTCATCCACTCTGTGGGCCCAGGGTGGAATCGCTGCAGTGAATCAGCCCGATGATAGTTTCGATCTCCATGTGCGCGACACGCTCGTGTGTGGAAGTGGCTTATGTAAGCCCGATATCGTTCAGATCGTGGTTTCGGAGGGCCCCGATCGGGTCTTTGAACTGATCAATCTTGGCGCCAATTTTGACACCACCCAGGAGGGAGGGTTTCATCTCCACCAAGAGGGAGGGCATTCGCGGCGCAGAATCTTTCATGCCGGAGACGCGACCGGATTCGAGATTCAGCGCGCTTTACTGGCTGCTGTGAAGAAACACCCGCGCATTGAGCTGGTCGCGAACACGAGCGCAATTGATCTTCTCACTACCCACAAACTTGGAGTCGAGCGCGAGCGCCCCAATAAAGTGATCGGCGCATACGTTCTTCGCGATAAAAAGCCAATAGAGGCGTTGGTGGCGGACAAAGTTCTCGTTGCTACCGGGGGAGCGGGTAAAATCTATCTCTATACCTCAAATCCGGACGTTGCGACGGGTGACGGTATCGCGATGTGTTACCGCGCCGGGTGTAAGGTAGCCAACATGGAGTTTTTTCAGTTCCATCCAACGTGTCTTTATCATCCGCGCGCGAAGAGTTTTCTCATTACAGAGGCGATGAGGGGCGAGGGAGCTCGCTTGCTGCGAGTGACGGGAGAAGCTTTTATGCACAAGTATCACGAGCAGCGAGAGCTCGCTCCTCGTGATGTTGTGGCACGGGCGATCGATGCTGAGATGAAGCTTCATGGAGATGAGTATGTGCTACTCGATATTTCGCACCGCGATTCGGAGTTTGTTAAGAGTCACTTCCCAACTATTTATGATCGCTGCCTCTCCTACGGTTTCGATATTACAAAGGAACCGATTCCAGTGGTTCCGGCGGCGCACTACCTGTGTGGTGGAGTGGTAAGTGATGAGCATGGGAGAACCGATATTGTTGATTTGTATGTCGCTGGAGAGTGCTCATGCACAGGGCTGCATGGAGCCAATCGATTAGCGTCGAACTCGCTCCTTGAGGGGGTGGTATTTGGCCATCGAGCAGCGCAGCACTCTATCGCCAACCTGAATAAACACCATGTGTCAGTCCAGCCTCCACCGTGGGATCCCGGAAACGCCGTTGATAGCGACGAGCAGGTAGTTATCACTCAGAATTGGGATGAGATCCGGAGAACGATGTGGAATTATGTCGGGATCGTGCGCACCACAAAGCGACTAGAGCGAGCGCTTCATCGAATTGAATTGATGCGACGCGAGATTCAGGAGTACTATCGACAGTGTACGGTTACCTCGGATCTTCTTGAGTTGCGCAATTTGAGTCTCGTAGCGGAGCTGGTCATCCGAGCGGCTTTAGCGCGGAAGGAGAGTAGAGGATTACATTACACGCTTGATTTTAAAGAAGTTCTACCAGAGGCGCGGGATACGATCCTTCAGCGCGAACCACCACTGCCATGAACTATAGTGATGAGACTGCCGGAAAAGCTCACTTAAGAGTTTGAAGCGGAGGTCTCGGATTAGCTGCTCGTAGAGATGTATTGAAGAGTAAGGTATTCCTCGATTCCGTATCGGCTGCCCTCCCGTCCAAAACCCGATTGTTTGATACCACCAAATGGAGCTTGCACGGCTGATATCGCAGTATCATTAATACCTATCATGCCGAACTCGAGTTGCTCTCCTACGCGCAGAGCTCGTGATGTATCCGAGGAGTATATGTAAGCAGCCAGCCCATAGTGCGTATCATTGGCAAGCTTGATAGCCTCGTCTTCATCAGCGAACGTGGTAATAGTAGAGACCGGCCCGAAAATCTCCTGGCTCCAGATCTTCATCGATGGAGATACTGTGCCGAGAACGATTGGACTCACGGACCGTGAGTGTGTCTTGTTTGATTCAGCTCCGAGAAGGTTCTGAGCGCCATGAGAGAGAGCGTCCGCGACTAGATCTCTAACTTTTTGAGCGGCCTCATCTGAGATCAGTGGCCCGATGTCCGTAGTTTCATCTGCTCCGTTACCAACACGGAGTGCGTGTGAGTGTTCACACAGCAATCGAGAGAATTCGGTAGCGATAGATTCGTGGACTATAAAACGATTAATGCAGATGCACGTCTGACCAGCATTCCTGTACTTTCCAAATAGAATCCCATCCATCGCGCGTGAGAGATCTGCGTCATCAAATATGATGCAGGGAGCGTTCCCCCCTAACTCAAGAGTTAGCTTTTTCACTGTGTCGGCAGACTGTCGGATGAGAAGTTTGCCTACCTCGGTTGAACCGGTGAACGTTAACTTTCTGACAAGATCGGACTGCATTAAGCGTGAGCCAATGAGCTCCGCGTCCCCGGTAATGACATTGATAACACCCGCGGGTAGCTCTGCTCTCTGGCATGCCGAGGCGAGAAAGAGAGCGGTCAGAGGTGTTTCCGGAGCAGGCTTGGCGACGCATGTACACCCTGCAGCGAGGGCTGCCGCGACCTTGCGCGCAAGCATCGCCAGCGGAAAGTTCCATGGAGTGATTGCCCCGACAACTCCAATTGGATGCTTCATAACGAAGATGCGCTTTGAGGGATCATCCGCGGGTATTATGTCGCCGTACACCCGTAAGGCCTCTTCCGCGAACCAGTAGAAATAGTTAGCCGAATACGCGACCTCTCCTCTTGACTCGCGCAGGGGTTTTCCCTGTTCAGCGGTGATCGTGTGAGCGCATGCCTCTTGGTCAACCAATAATAGATCCCCGATTTTCCTCAGAAAGTTGGCACGCTCTCGGGCTGATCGGGATCGCCATTGTGGAAAGGCTTGGTGCGCCGATGAGATCGCCTGGTCAATCTCACCTGAATCAAGGATAGGAACGGATGCCAGAAGAGCATTGGTCGCCGGGTTACGAACCTCCGAGCAGGCTCCTGATCGAGAGCTAATCCACTGGCCGTTAACAAAGCAGAGAGATGGGATGTTTTTCATACCCTGAGATTACCCAATCGGTGCTTATGTATCGACAAGAAAACGCTGTTTAATTGTTGTGGTATATTCCCTTAATTCTTTTTTTGTTCTACAAGTTAGCGCGAAGCTCATCCTTCGTTTCTCCAAACAATTAAGTTTTGGGGCTGTTCCACTCGGAGTGTTGATGGATAGGTTCCCAAGACGCTTGTAAGGAGCTTCAACGAGCGGCTTCACCTTGTGATTAATGTAGGTACGGGATGCCGAGGTAGGTTGCTCTAAGATCTTTAGAGCGCTGCCAGGCAGAACATCCGCCGAAGTTTCTATTGATTCATGGCAACAAAAATCAGAGTAGCGTTCGCAGGAGCATGTGTTCTGGGACTAGTCGCGGTGGCGGTTTTTTCTCAGAAGTTGGTCTCTTCAGATCAAGCGCAGGCGCAGTCCAATCCGAGTCAAAACCAATCAGCGTATCCGGTGTTGGGTGTCAGGGCGGGTGTATATAACGACGGCCAGGCTGCCTTGTGGGATCTTAACGCGACTGATCATTTCCGGTATTTCGGCCCTCCGCAGCGATTGCGGGGCTACAAACCAGAGCAGCCGATCCACTTCAGTCACGTCATTCACGTTCAGCAGAACAAGATGGAGTGCCAATACTGTCACTGGTCCGTTGGGAAAGCGGCCTACGCCGCTATTCCAGAGGAAGAGACCTGTATGGGATGCCATGGCGCTCTGGTTGCCGGAAAGTCGGAGCAGGGGAAAAAAGATATTCAAAAATTAAAAGACTACTACAGTCGTGGCGAGCCGATTCCTTGGGTCAAGGTTCATGTGTTCCCAGATCACGCTAAGTTTAATCACAAAAGACACGTAAAAGCGGGGGTTTCCTGTCAGGAGTGTCACGGGCAGATACCGGAAATGGAGCAGGTTGAGCGCGTCTCGTCTATGAAGATGGGATGGTGCATCGGATGTCACCGGGAACGTGGAGCAAGTATCGATTGCTTAACATGTCACGGTCACCGATAGAGTAGATGAAAATTTCAGGCGTTTTTTAGAGGTCCAGAAGATGAAAGGCGAAAATGCTCAGCTGAATGGAGGCGCAAGCGTAGGAGAGCAGCTTCCGAATAATGGTTTGGTTCGTATATCCCGACGTCGCTTCTTGCAGGTGTTGGGCGCGACGACAGCAGTGGGCGCGGCGGCCTGCGCGAATCCTGCCGAGCAGAATATCCTCCCGTACGTAAAGCCGGATCCCGAACAGATCCCCGGGGTCGCTGTGTGGTACAGCTCAACCTGTACCGAGTGTAGTGCTGGTTGTGGAACGCGAGTGAGAACTCGTGAGGGTCGGGCTGTTAAAATCGAGGGCAATCCTCACAGTCCAGTGAATAAAGGAAGTTTATGCGCTCTTGGACAATCAGCCCTGCAGTCCCTCTACGATCCAGATCGAGTGCGTGGTCCGCAGAAGAAGACCACTTCATCTTCAAACAAAGATCTACTGTATGCTCCATCAGCTCCCATCTTCGGATCTAGTTCGTGGGATGAAGCGTATTCTAAGATCAACGAGGCTATTACCAACGCCTCCAACAAAAAAGTATTACTCACGGGAGAGTTGACATCAGCTCAAGCTGACGTGGTTAATTCTTTCAAAGAGCAAATGGGCTTTACTCATGTAGTGTGGGACCCATCTCAACCTGTCGCGGTGGCTAAGGCGTCTGAGTTGGTGTTCGGTTCCTATGGAGTGCCGACCTTTGCAATCGACAAAGCTCAGGTAGTGGTCAATTTCGGGGCTGACTTTCTCGAGACGTGGTCAAACCCGGTCGGTTATGCGCGTCAATGGGCAGATTCTCGTCGCTCCGAAACTCCGCTTCGGTTTATTCATATAGAGCCTCGTTTGTCACTTACTGGAGCGAACGCGGACATGTGGCTTAAGCCAAATGTGGGCTCTGAGGTCCGCATAGCGTTGTTCCTCATCGGCGAACTCATTAAACGCGGGCGAATTGGTTCTCTTGATGGAAGCACGGTAGCGAAGTTGAATCAGCTTGTTTCTGGGGTTACCGCAGAGATAGTTGAAGAGGAGACAGGTGTCTCCAAACAGAAGCTTTTGCTTGTCGCCGATTATTTAGGGAACTCTGACGCCTCTCTGGTGTTAGCAGGTGGTGTTGCTACAGCTACAGCGGATCCGCTGCCACTTCTTGTTGCTGTGAATCTTTTGAATCTAATGTTGGGGAATGTCGGTAAGACAGTGGACCTAGCAATGATGAAGAAGCCAGCCTCCTCAGCATCGCAGTTGGCGGGGCTGATATCGGATATGCAGTCGGGGAAGGTTGATGTTTTAGTTACCTACGGCACCAACCCGCAATTTAATTTTCCGAGCGCCTTCGGATACAAATACGCGGCTAACCGCGTCGGACTCAAAGGTGAGGGCACGGGTAAGAAAGCTGGATTGGTTGTGGCCCTCTCAAGTCACCTCGATGAGACAGCAGAGCTTGCGGATTTTGTCCTGCCAGTCCACACAAATCTCGAGGACTGGGGATATGTGAAGCAACCGGATGGCGGAGTGAGCTTAATACAACCGTCGATGCGTCCTATTTTTGATACGAAGAGCTTTGCCGATGTGTTGATAGAGATCGCGAGTAACGCCAACAAGAATATCGCTGGTGACGCGAAGAGCTACGACGCATTAGTCAAGGTGAACTTCTTGAAGGCGACTGCTGGTAAGCATTCAGGGGATGCTGAGAGCTTTTGGCGCAACAGCCTGGAGCGCGGAGGCTATTTTGGTGATAACGCCCGAACGGCTACTCAGGCAGGTTCGATCAATCCAAGTATTTTCTCGTTGTCATTCGGAAGTGATGCTGCCAAAGCCCATAAAAATCACCTCGTGTTGTATCCGTATCCATCAGTAAAATCCTTCGATGGTCGCGCCGCCAACCGGCCGTGGATGCAGGAGCTCGCAGATCCAATTACACAAGCTGTATGGGGTGCGTGGGCGGAAATTCACCCTACCACGGCGAGTTCGCTCAATATCGCCCAGGGCGATGCGGTTATTCTCCGCACAGCCGATGGTGAAGTGCATGTCCCGGCGTATATCACGGAGCATGTTCATAAAGGCGTGGTGGCGGTACCAGTGGGACAGGGTCATTCGGCCTACGGCCGCTTTGCGAAGAGCGCTGCGGAGGGAAGCGGCAGTGTCTATTCTCTTCTCCCGAAGCAGCTGGCGAGCGGTGCAGATGCCTTAGTTCTAAATGGGTCTGTAGTGACGGTTAGCCGTGCACCGGGCTCGGGGAATTTAGTGACTGTTCAAGATTTCAGCTCTCAAGAGGGACGTGAGTTGGCCCGCACCAATTTGGTCGTCGCAGGTGGGGTAGCCGCGGGTGGTACGCACGCTCATGGTGAGAGTGGTGGCGAAGGCCACGGAGGCGCGCACGGAGGAGGGCACCACGATGAACCTAAACAGATGTATCAGCAGCGTGAACACCCCGTGTACGAGTGGGGTATGGCGATCGATTTAGCTGCCTGCACCGGTTGCTCCGCATGTGTGGTGGCGTGTTCGGCGGAGAATAACATTCCAGTCGTCGGCAAGAAGGTCGTCGCGCAGGGACGTGAGATGGCATGGCTGCGAATTGAGCGATACTACGATGCTATACCGAGTGAGGATGGCGGTGAGGAACTCAAAGTTAGTTTCTTACCGATGATGTGTCAGCACTGCCAAAATGCTCCGTGTGAGCCAGTGTGTCCAGTGTACGCGACCTATCACAATGAAGAGGGTATGAACGCGATGATCTACAATCGTTGCGTCGGCACTCGATACTGTTCGAATAATTGCTCTTACAAAGTGCGTCGCTTCAATTGGTTCCAGTACGAGTGGCCTGAGCTGCTCGATTGGCAGGTGAATCCCGATGTAACAAAGAGAACGGTTGGAGTGATGGAGAAGTGCACATTTTGTGTGCAGCGTATCGCCGAGGCTAAGGATGTAGCTAAAGATCTCGGTCGACTAGTAGAGGATGGAGAGATTAAGCCGGCGTGCGTTCAGACCTGTCCAACACAGGCGCTCACATTTGGAAATCTTAAGGATCCTCACAGTAAGGTTTCTGTGGCAGCAAAGAGTCAGAGGGCATACAAGGTTCTTGACCACCACCTTAACACGCAGCCAGCTGTTAGCTATCTGAGTGATATCCGATACAAGGCGTAAGAATTAGAGATCAGACTTATGGAACACACCCATCAGCAGCATGATTCGAACCACGAGGCTCCAGTTACCTACGCTGAGGTCAATGATACCATTTTGAAGATGCTCGAACCGCCGGGTACTGGATGGTTCTTGTTGCTCTTCACCTGTTTATTTTTTCTCTCGATTGGAGCCTCGTGCTGGTTTTATCAGATGTGGAGTGGATTCGGAGAGTCTGGCAAGAGTCATCCGATCGGTTGGGGAACCTACATCACGAACTTCGTATTCTGGGTAGGCATTGCGCACTCAGGCACACTCATCTCAGCAGTGTTGTACCTCTTTAGAGCGGCGTTTCGTCAACCTATTTATCGCTTGGCAGAGGCGATGACGGTGTTCGCGGTTATGACAGCGGGACTTTTCCCGATCATCCACTTGGGGCGTCCTTGGTATGCTTTGTGGTTGATGCCGTATCCGAACCAGCGTGCGTTGTGGCCGAACTTCCGGTCACCTCTGCTCTGGGACGTATTCGCTGTGTCTACATATTTTACAATATCAGCAACGTTCTTCTTCGTTGGACTGATCCCGGATATCGCGGCTGCTCGTGATAAGGCTACCACCAAGTTCCGAAAAGCTTTGTACGGGTTTACCTGTCTTGGATGGCGTGGGAATCATGTTCAGTGGAAGCACTACCAGGCGGCATACCTTATCTTTGCTGCTTTCGCGACGCCGCTTGTAGTATCGGTTCACTCCGTGGTTTCGTGGGACTTCGCGATGAGTATCGTTCCGGGCTGGCATGCGACGATATTTCCGCCATATTTCGTGGCAGGGGCTATCTTTTCCGGAGTAGCGATGGTTATTACGCTCGCGATTCCGTTACGCAAGGCCTTTGGCTTGGAGCGATTGATTACTCCGGTTCACTTTGACGCCATGAGTAAGTTAATCCTCCTGACATCGGGGGTTGTAACCTACTCGTATATCACTGAGTTTTACACGGCATGGTTTAGTAATAATCCGTTCGAGCGCTTTCAGTTCTGGTTCCGGCCTTTTGGAGAGTTCTGGGTCGCCTTCTGGGGGATGACGTTCTGCAACTGTATATTCCCGCAGTTATTGTGGGTGAAGTCGTTGCGAACCAACATTCCATTCCTTTTTGTTCTCTCGATTTTCATTAATATCGGCATGTGGTTGGAGCGCTTCAATATCATATTCCAATCGCTTACCCGAGAGTTCATTCCGGCTGCTTGGGGTGGGTACAACTTTTCGTGGGTCGAGATAGGAATTACGGTCGGGGCGTTTGGATGGTTCGGAATGTGGATGACCCTGTTCATCAAGTTTTTCCCATCTGTGGCCATCACTGAAATCAAAGAGATCCTGCCACCACCGATGCGGCGCGGAGGGCACGGCCACGCCGCTGTTGCGAACGCCGGACATCATCACTAAGAGGGGTACGACTATGGTTGAATCATCAAGTAGGGCAGTTGTAGGAGTATTTACCTACATGGACGATGCTCTGGAGGCGGTTAACAAAATTAAAGCGGCGAACGTGGATTACCGCATGTACTCGCCGGTGCCTCGTCATGAAATTGAAGACGTTACCTACCCAGAGAAGAGCCCTGTTCGACGCGTTTCGCTAATCGCAGCGATGGTGGGATGCGCATGCGGATTTGCTCTCGCCATTTTGTGTTCCCTGGATTGGCCGTTGCGCACAAGCGCTAAAAATATCTCCTCGGTGCCGGCGTTCTTCGTCCCGGGATATGAGTGGACGATTCTGTTCGGTGGGTTGGGCACTTTGCTGGCTATCCTCGTTTTTTGTCGATTGCCCTCGGTGGTGCGCA
>Ga0214923_10005493_pt1 | contig 14710 bp, 15 predicted proteins | sample LL1510_MetaG_FD_177993 | JGI IMG/M metagenome (GOLD analysis project Ga0214923, IMG submission 177993) | Freshwater microbial communities from Lake Lanier, Atlanta, Georgia, United States - LL-1510 | ecosystem: Environmental > Aquatic > Freshwater > Lake | place: USA: Georgia | collected... | reverse complement strand
ATGTATTCCACGGGGGCCCCCAAGGTGGACATGGCGAAGGCCATCAAGGGACCGTTGCCGCCGATCTTTTCCATCGTGGGCACCACCTCGAAGTTGGCGCTTTTGCCGGCAGCCTCGGCCACTTTTTTGGCGAAAGGCTTGATGGAGGTGTAGGGAAGATATTTGGTCGCCGTTTGGCGCTGATCGACCACCTGCAGGATGGAGTCGAGGAACCCGTCAAAACCGAGAAGACAGGTGAATTTGAGGAGTTGGGCCCGGGAGCCAATGAGTCGTTCCGCTGTTTGTCTGGCTAATCTGGAGTCAGTCATAGCCTGCCGTTATACCCTGTGGGAGAGAAATTCACAAGCCAAACCCGCGCCCTCCGAACGCGGGGTTGCGTTTTTTATGCGGTCTGCGATTCCCTTTTTGCGTGGCCAACATCGTCTATTTCGATCTCGAAACCCAAAAAATCGCCTCCGAAGTGGGGGGGTGGGGCCATATCGATAAAATGGGTCTGGCCGTGGCGGTCCTCTATCACACGGATCGGTCCGCCTACGAGGTCTATTTGGAAAAAGACGCGGATCGTTTGATCGCCGATCTTCGCCGGGCCGACCTTGTGGTCGGTTTCAACGTGATCCGGTTCGATTATGCCGTGCTTTCCGCTTATTCGGTTTTTGACTTTTCCACCGTCCCCACGCTCGACCTCATGGTCAGCCTGGAGGAAAAGATCGGTCACCGGGTTGGGCTGGATGCCGTGGCCAACGCCACGTGTGGGGTGAAAAAAACCGCCTCCGGGACCGAGGCCATCCAGTGGTGGCGGGAGGGAAAGCACGCCCAAGTGGCTGAGTACTGCTGTTACGATGTGAAGGCCACCCGCTTGGTGCATGAGCACGGCGTTCGCACCGGCAAGGTTTCCTTTGTCAGCCATCGAACCATGCTGAAGCAGCACGTGAAGGTGGATTGGGCCAACATTGGCCCGGTCCAGCATCTTCTTCCCGCACCTTTGGCCACGGCGGCTTAGTCGGACCAGGTGGAGCGGAACGCCCCTTGGTTTTGACGGGGGCAGCTAGCTGTTTTCGAAAATTCTGCGGGTGGCCTCGTGCCGCTGGGTGAACATTTTAAGCAACAACCACCGGATCACGGGAAGGATCAGAACACCCGCTGGACCTCCCGGCGGCAAAAACTCCACCCGATCCACCAGCCCGGTGGATTCGCCGGGCGCCTGCCAAAATTCGTGCGAGTGTCTCCAGAGCGGGAAGGGCCCATGGATGGCCTCATCCAGGATGGAAGCCTTGGCCGGGGTTCCCGCAAAGTTCTTGACCTCGCGAACCACGACTTCCCACCGCTGGGGAATCCCCCAAGAGGATACTTTGAGGTGGAGTTGGGAACCCTCTTGGATCGTCTCCGGTGCCTCCAAGGAAAGAATCCGCAAGCCCGGTGGGTTGACCCGGGAGAGATTTTTTGGATGCAGGTGGAACTCAAAAACTTTTTTTGGGTCGGCCTTGAGGTTGATGGCCCTCTCCACAACAAAAGGGAGCGGGTTTTGAGACATCCGGTGATCTTGTTCGAAACCCCCTCTACGGCCAAGGCTCCGTTTCCGGGTTGGTTTCCGCCCCGTCCTCGGGGAAAATCACGCCATGCAGTTTTCAGACTGGAAAAAGATCCTGTTGGTCGACCTCGGCTTTTTGGGGGATACCGTGCACTCTGTGCCGGCGATTCGCGCCTTGGCACTGGAGGGCGTTCGGGTCGATGTGATGACCACTCCGGTAGGCGCGGAAATTCTCTCCCTTGTTCCAGAGGTCAAAAAAACTTGGGTCGTTCCGCTGCGCAAGCCGAGCCCGCCGCCCTGGAAAAATCTCGGAACGCTCTTGGCGATTCGGAAGGAAAATTACGATGCAGCGATTACCCTCTCGACCGGAGAGAGAAACCTGGTGACCACAGCCTTGAGCGGAGCCACGGAGCGGGTGGGCGTGATCGGAAAAACCAGGTGGTGGTTTGGCCTTCTTCCCCTGTCTCGTCGTTTGGCCCCCCCCAATCGAGGCCAACCGCTTTATCGCCAAAGACTGGATGGCTTGCGACAGGTGGGATGGAAAGGATCCAATCCGGGTTGGGCGTGGAGAATTCCCGGGGAAGGCAATCTTCTATCCAGGGAAACATCCCCGGAGGGATCCGTGTATCTTTCGATCAGTGCTTTCGGGTCCCCCCTCAAAGAGTGGCCGGTAAGCCTTTGGGCTCAGGCCCTCCGATATATCTGGCAGAGGAGGCCCCAAGTAAAATTTATCGTTGGCTTTGCGGACAACCCAAGGGAAAAACAGAGGGCCGCCCAGTTGGCGGAGGTGACCCGAAACCCCCGGCAACTCGAAGTTCTCCACTCCACCCAAGCCCTGGCCTCCCTGGCGGCCCTACTCCAAAAAGTGGATTTATTTGCCGGGTTGGATTCTGGGATTCTGCATTTGGCGGTGGCCTTGGGTAAGCCCACGGTTTCGGTCTTCCGGGACTACGCGGGCACCACGGAGTGGGCTCCCGAGGGGCCAAAGCATCGTCTCTTGATCCGGCCTTGTGAGTGTCATCGCCGGAAGAAAAACCTTTGTGGGCAAGAGGCGCGATGCCTGGCCGGCATTACCCCGGAAGAAGTGGGGGGCGCGATGTTGGAGCTATTATCTTGCAAATCCGGAGCACGATGAGACCCCTCCCCGAGTATTACAGCGGGCTTGCCCCCTTTGCGGATTGCTTCGGCCGGGGACTCCCCTCCCTTTGCTACCACAAGATAGAAGAGGCACCGCGAGGAGCGAGAATCAAGGGGCTGTACCTCTCTGCCGGCCTTTTTGCCCAACAGATTTCCGAGTTGAAGAGCGCGGGGTTTCACTTCATCCCGCCGGGACTGCCGGAGAGTCATGGCACGAAGCGCAAAATCTCCATCACCTTTGACGACGGATTTGTCAGCAACTGGAAAAGCGCGATGCCTGTGATGAATCTGCATGGGTGTCGCGCGATAAATTTTCTGGTGGCCGATCGGTTGGGAAAATCCAGCGATTGGGAGTCTGCGGAGGGCGGGGAAGCCCGGCCCCTGATGGACGAAGTTCAGGTTCGCGAATGGCTGGCCGCGGGAAACTGGATCGGGGCACACACGTGTACCCACCCCAGGCTTTCGCAGATTCCGCTTCCCCAAGCCAAAGAGGAGATTCTCGGCAGCAAAAAGAAACTGGAAGATCGGTTTGGCATCCCCCTCGAACATTTTGCCTACCCCTATGGAGACTATACTCCCGCCGTCCGGGATTTGGTTTCTGAAGCCGGCTTCGGGACCGCCAGCACCATGCACCGGGGCGTCAACACGGCGGACACCATCCGCTATGAGCTGAAACGCTGGACGGCGAGGTATCCTACGAGAACGCTAAGAAACATCCTCCGACGGTTGCTGGGGAACTGACGACGCTCTTCTTCTCCGACCGAAAAACGGCTGAGAGGCAGGGCTATTTCGTGGGGAGCCGGGTCACTTGGCCGTGATCGTCACGGGATGATTTGATGTAAAACACCTTTGGTCCCGGGGTGGATACCCGCTGGTTGGGGTTTGCATATTCCGGGTTGGCATCCCACTGATCGTTGAGGACGTTTGCCACCGGCACATTCAGCGGATTGAGCAGCTTTTGGTTCTTCTTGTGCCGGGCCACGTACTCGTCATAGGTCTCTGCGTTGCCCCGGGCAAAAATCAAGCAGAGAAGAAAAAGGCAGTGCAAAAAGAATCTCACTTGGATTCCTCCATGATCAGAATTTTCTCCACCAGATCCAGGGTGGTTGGCATGCCTCGGGCAGCCATCAGGATCATGCCCTCATCATCAACCAGGACGAGGTAAGGAATCTCCTCGGGAAGCAGTTTTTCCACAGGAGAACCCATGACCTGGGGCCATGCCATCACGGGCCAAGGCATGCCTGTTTCGCGGACATATTGCTCCATGGGGGCCCACGCGCGATCCATGCTGGCTAGGACGACTTCCAAATTCTGGAATTTCGTGCGGTTACGCAAATACCACGTTTTTAATTTTGGTGTGAAGAGGTGGCATGGGGGGCACCAACTGGCGGAAAAATACAAAAGCACAAAACGCGGACACTTCTTTGGCTTGGGAAATAACTCAAGCTTCTTGCCCTTGAGAACCAGAAGGGTGGGCTGGATCTTTTCAAGAAAAGGGGTGCAGGCGGTATCCTCGTGTGTCGTGGGATAGGCTCGAAAAAGCCTTTCTTTGGTTGAGGCCGACGGAGGAGTGGGGGGATCGGATTTCTGGCAACCGACGCATCCGATCATCAGGGCGAGGCAGAAAAGTGTTGAAAACTTCACCCACCCATCATCGGTTCTGAGTGGATTTAGGAAAGCCTAAACCTGGGCCGAACAGCTTTGACCTTCTCGCTTGGCATCTTCAACCTCAAAGGGGTCCCCTATGCGCAATCACCCTCCGAAGACCTTCGACGCGCTCTCCCCTGTTTACCGGCAACCCTTATTCTCCCTTTTGGAACAGGCTCGCCAGGTTCACCGGGAGAATTGGGGCGAGAAGGAGGGCGTTCAGCTATGCCGCCTCTTAAGCATCAAGACCGGGGGTTGTAGCGAGGACTGCGGCTACTGTGCGCAAAGCGCCCGCTATGACACCGGAGTCAAAGCCGAGCGCTTGATGGAGCGCGAGGCGGTCCTCGCTGAAGCCCGACAGGCCAAAGACGCCGGGGCCGGACGGTTTTGTATGGGAGCGGCCTGGAAGGGGGTCAAAGAGGGTGAAGCCAAGTTTGAATCTGTCCTGAATATCGTTCGTGACGTGAAACAGCTCGGCATGGAGGTCTGTGTGACCCTCGGGCAACTCACCGACGAGGCGGCTCGACAACTGAAAGATGCCGGCGTCACGGCCTACAACCACAACCTCGACACCTCCCCTGAGCACTATCCCAAGATCGTCACAACCCACTCTTTTGAGGACCGGCTCCGTACCATTCGGTCGGTGCAAAAAGCCGGCATGTCTGTCTGTTGCGGGGGAATCCTGGGCATGGGAGAGTCCGAAGACGACCGGCTGAAGATGCTGGAGGTGCTCTGCGGGTTCGACCCTTCCCCCGAAAGCGTTCCCATCAATTGTCTGATGCCACAGGAGGGAACTCCCCTCGCCGGCCAAACGATGGTGGAGGTATTTGAACTGGTTCGGCTCATTGCCACCACCCGAATTGCCCTACCCCGGGCCCGGATTCGTCTAAGCGCCGGCCGGACTGCCCTCTCGCGTGAAGCCCAAGCTCTCTGTTTCTTTGCCGGAGCCAACTCCATCTTTTTTGGGGACAAACTCCTCACCGCACCCAACCCCGAAGAGTCGGACGACCGGGCACTGCTCAAGACCCTCGGCTTGGCGGCGGCTTCCTAGCTGCGCTCTTCGTCGGATCTTTGTCACGGGACAGTTTCGCCTTAGGATTTAAATTCCATGCCCGTTGCCTTTCGTATCGCCGGATATCTTCGCAAGTATCCGTTTTTCGCCGCGGGCACCTTGGGTGCGGCCCTTCTGTCCACCGTTCTCGGCCTGATTTATCCCCGCCTGACCGGCTATCTCATTGATGACGTCATCGCCAAAGGGCAATCCGAACGGCTGGGATGGTTGATCGCGGTTTTGGTCGCTGTCTTTATTGGCCGTGACGGTCTCAATGCCCTGCGGATCATGCTAAACAATATTTTTGAGCAAAAGGTCATCCTCGACCTTCGGCGCGATCTCTACACGGCCTTTCAGAAACTTCCGGTCTCCTGGTACGACCATCGCTCCAGCGGCGATCTCCTGACTCGGGTCAGTGAGGACGTGATGAACATGGAACGGATGCTTATCGACGGGATCGAGCAGGGACTGGTGGCCCTGATCCAGTTGGTCGGTGTCGGCTTCATTCTGTTTCGCCTGGACCCTCATCTGGCGGCCTGGTCGCTCGCCCCTATCCCCTTCCTCGCTGCTGGCGCCCTTTACTACACCGTCACGGCGCACCCGCGTTATCGGATCCAAAGAAAAGCCTCCTCCGCCCTCAACTCCATCCTCATGGACCACCTGCAAGGCATCCGCCAGATCAAAACGTATGATTGGCTCCAGGAGGGATCCCGACAGTTTGAGGGCGCAGCCCAAAATGTGCGCTCGGCCTCGCTTCAAATCATGCGGGCTTGGGCGATCTACAATCCCTCAATGGCTTTGCTCGCCGCGGGTGGTACTTGTCTGGTTCTCTGGTTCGGCGGGCGGGCGGTTTTGGAGGGGAGGATGGCGGTCGGCGAACTTGTGGCCTTTCTCCTTTATGTGGGGATGTTTTATGAGCCCGTTACCCGACTTCATAGCCTGAACCAGTTGATCCAAGCCGGTCGGGCCGCCGGCGAGCGTGTCTTTGCCATCTTGGATGCGGAACCTGAACCCGGACATGTCCTCACCCCCCCTCTCCTCCACCTGCCCCCGCGGCAGGGCTCTGCCCGCGAGGTGCGTTTTCATCATGTGCACTTCTCGTATCGCACCGGACGCGAGGTTTTACATGGAATCGATCTGACGGTTCCCCGGGGAACAAGTCTGGCGCTGGTGGGACCCACCGGTGCCGGCAAAACGACCCTCGCCTCTTTGGTGGCCCGATTCCACGATCCCACCGATGGTGAGGTGATCCTCGACGGAGTCTCGATCCGGCGGATCCCTTTGGGTGAATTACGGAGTGAGGTAGGTGTGGTCACCCAGGAGCCGTTTCTATTTCAGGCTTCGGTCAGGGAGAATCTTGAGCTTGGAAATCCCACTGCCACCGATGCCGACATGGAAAGAGTGCTCCAAGCCTCTTGCTCTTGGGATTTTGTTCGTGCCCTTCCCGATGGCTGGAACTCCAAGGTGGGAGAGCGAGGGGTTCGACTCAGTGCCGGGGAGCGCCAACGTCTTTCGATTGCCCGGGCTCTCCTGAAGGACCCCCCCGTTCTCATCTTGGATGAAGCCACCGCGAGCGTCGACACAGCCACAGAGAGGGAGATTCAGCTGGCCTTGGAGCGCCTCCTGGCGGGCAGGACCAGCCTGATCATCGCCCATCGGCTTTCCACGGTTCGCAAGGCGGATGCCATTGCCGTGGTTCAGTCCGGACGAATTCTGGAACTTGGAAACCATGACACGCTTCTTCGTTCCGGAGGTCTTTATGCGAAGCTTTGGATGATCCAATCCGAGCACGCCGAGGTGGGCACGATTGAGGGATTGTTGAAGCTGAATTGAAGCCCGAGGGAGGGCTTCACCAACCCCTTGTCCCTTTGCGATCCATGACCAAGTATTCGGTTCGTTTACGGAAGCCCAATTTTTGATAAAAACGCACGGCTGAAGGGTTTGATTTTCCAACCCGTAGACTCATTTGGGCAATTCCCTTTTGCCATAACCTCTTTCCGGCAGATTTGAGCAAGGCCCCCCCTACTCCCCTCCCCCGTGCAGAGACGTCCACGTAAAGTTCGTCGATTTCCGCTACCATCCCCCCGTACTCGAGACTTATGAGTAAGACTAGGACCAGATATCCGATCAACCGGTCTCCCTTCATGGCTATCCAGACGCTTCCCATGGATGGATCCCTCAAAATCTTGGAGGCAATCCGTCGATAGCGTTGGTTGCTAAAGCCCTGAATTCTTTCAAACTGCCAATAAGCACGGGCCAGTTGGACAAGTTTTGGCAGATCCCGACTTTTTAGGGGCCGAATCACATCATGGGTCATACGAAGAGGACCATCTTGCTTTTCATGAAGCATCCGTCAACGGGATGCGCGGCTTTTCCTCGTCGTTTTTTTCCGATACGATTTTGCGATGAGCAAACCAGACCTGACGGCAGCTGAGGCCATTCGTGCCCGGCGTAGCATTAAATCCTTCAAGAGCGACCCTATCCCGGAAACGGTTCTTCGGGAGCTTCTTTCCCTTATGCAGGACGCCCCCTCCTCCTGGAATTTTCAGCCCACCCGGGTGGTGATGATTCGATCCAAGGAGCAAAAAGAAGCCTTAGCTGCCGCTGCATGGGGTCAAAAACAGATCCTTGAGGCTCCTGTTACCTTTGTTTTTGCGGTCTCTATCCGCGGGTGGGAAAAGAACATGGATGAAATTCTCAAAACCGGCGTGGCCTCCGGTGCCTGGCCACAGAAATTTGCCGATTGGATCAGGGAAAATGCGCCCGGGTTTCAAAAGGGTCTTGGGGAAAAGGAGCGGGAGTACGCCATCAAGGACGCCATGATTATGGCCACCACTTTGGCCATTGCCGCTGAATCGAAAGGTTACAGCAACTGCTATATCAATGGATGGGACGAGAACCAAGTTAGACAAATTATTGGAGCACAGCAAGATAAAAATATAGCTATCGCACTTGTTTTGCCGATTGGCATCCCTGCGGCGCAGCCGAAGCACCCTGGAAGACTGCCGGCAAACAAGACCATTTTTACCGACCGCCTCCCCTCACCTGTAGTATAAAGATTCAATGAAGCCGGACGGCTGTTTTGCCTTTCCAAAAAACTACGACGTTATCGTCGTGGGGGCCGGACACGCTGGAATCGAGGCGGCCTTGGCTTCTGCAAGGATGGGCTGCGAGACCATGCTCTTAACCATGAATCTTGACAGTGTTGGTCAGATGAGCTGCAACCCTGCCATCGGCGGTCTGGCGAAAGGCCACATCGTACGAGAGATCGATGCGCTAGGCGGAGAGATGGGAATCAACACAGACGCCACGGCCATTCAAATGCGCATGCTGAACGCGAGCAAAGGACCAAGCGTTCGTGGCCCCAGGGCACAATGCGATAAAAAGGCTTACCAATTCAGAATGAAGTTTGCCCTGGAAAGTCAGTCCAGGCTCGATCTCAAACAGGGTCAGGTTAGCCAGCTAATCGTTCAAGATGGAGAGATCCGTGGCATCGTTACGAATCTCGGCATTAGGTACAACACCAAAAAGGCGATTATCACCACTGGCACTTTTTTGAGGGGCCTAATGCACGTCGGCGACCGAAACGTGACCGGAGGCCGTATGGGGGATGGATCCAGCACATTCTCGGACGAACTCAAGAAACTAGGATTTCAGGTTGAAAGACTCAAGACCGGGACCCCGCCCCGCCTCAACAAAAGAAGCATCGACTTCGAAAAACTGGAGCCACAGCAAGGCGACAATCCCGCCCCCAACTTCAGCTTCATGGTCGACACGATCGAACGCGCAGGGGATAAAATATTCACCCTGAACCACTGGAAAGACGGCCTGTTCCACGTGGAACAAATGCCATGCTGGATTACCTATACCACCGAAAATACAGCACAAATAATAAGAAAAAACCTTGACAGATCACCATTGTATTGCGGTGTAATTCAAGGAGTTGGGCCAAGATATTGCCCATCAATTGAGGATAAAATTGTCAAGTTTCCTGACAAGGAAAGGCATCAGATATTTTTGGAGCCAGAGGGAAGGCATACCAACGAATATTATGTAAACGGTTGCTCCACCAGTCTCCCGTTTGATGTGCAAATGGAGATGATTCGATCAATTCCCGGGCTTGGTGCGGCTGAATTTTTGCGCCCCGGGTATGCGGTCGAATATGACTACTGCCCACCGACGCAGCTCTGGCCGAGTCTCGAAACCAAGCTGGTGAGGGGACTCTATTTTGCCGGGCAGCTCAACGGCACCTCGGGGTACGAAGAAGCCGCGGGGCAGGGGATACTTGCGGGAATCAATGCGGCTCTCTCGTCACGAGGGGTGGAGCCATGGAAGCCGGGACGGCACGAATCCTACATCGGTGTGATGGTGGATGATCTCGTGACCAAGGGAACACGCGAGCCTTATCGGATGTTCACCTCCAGAGCTGAATACCGACTGCTTTTGAGGCAGGACAACGCCGATCTTCGATTGACCGAGAAGGGTGGGGAGCTTGGTTTGGCTTCGGCCGAGCGGGTGCGCCGCACACGGGAAAAACGGAACCAAATTAACGAATGCCGGTCCCTGCTCGGCAGGGTCCGACGGGAAGGAAAGTCACTGGAGAGTTGGCTCCGCAGGCCAAGGATCACGTGGAACGACCTACCGGAGGAGTTCCAGCGGGTGCCCGGGGAAATTGCCGAGGCTGTGGAGGCCGACGTGAAATACTCCGGATATATCGCCCGGGATCTGGAACGAATCGGAACGCTTAAGGAGATGGAGAGCCGGGAGATCCCGGAGAATTTCAACTATCAAAGTGTGGTGGGACTAAAAAAGGAAGCCCGCCAAAAGTTGATGGAGGTACGCCCGCGAACGTTTGGGCAGGCTTCCCGCATTTCAGGGGTTAATCCCTCGGACATATCCGCCCTTGCGGTTTGGGCGGCGCGATAGCTTTTATGGAACGTTACAGCTCGCGATTCAGCTTCTTGGCTGTTTGCCCCTTGATGGCGCTGTAAAGAATGGCCTGCTCGCCGTACTCGATCCAGGGACCGAAGGGGACTTGGTCATCCTCGACAAATTTCCAGTCGGTCTTGTCCAGTCCACTCAAACCCAGGTAGTCGCGCACCGCCGGCGAAACATCGAGTCCGGCACGGGAGTAACGGGTCGGCCTTTCATCGCCGAAAACATATTCCGCATGATCGTAGCGCAGGGGGCCAACATCCTCCCACTGGGCATAGCAGACCTTGTTTTGGAATTTGATCATCACCCAGCGCCCCTTGCACTGGGATTCCATGTGATCCTTCTTGTAATCGGCCTCGCTCCACCACGGGACGTATTTGCGGGATTTTTCAGGAAAGGCGATGTCATTGAAGGGGAGGGCCACATAAAAAGGGTTGAGCGTGGGGGCGAACTTTTTGGGCAAGCTCGCCTCGCGGAACTTTTTGGCGTCTTTTCTGTCGTCTGGGCAGTCGATCCCGCCGAAATTCTTTTTCCAAAACTCGTCCCAAGCACTCTTGATGTTTTGCGTGGAACTGATACTGGTGCCCCCCTGGCCGATCCAAAAATAGGTTGTGACGATATTCCTTTTCGTGGGGAAACTAGGGGTTGTGTTTTCGCGTGGCTGCACGGAACTTTTTGCGGGTGGGTTTTGTTTCGCAAGCGACTCAACAGCAAGGCTTTTTAATGGTAATCCAAGGGCAATGCAGACACACAATCGTACTAGCAACCTTTGCATAGTTACTGCTATTAAGCACTTAAACACTTTTGTCAATAGATATCAGTAAAATCTTATCGGCTTAGCGGGACAATTGAAAAAACTTCAATTGAGCCTAGGCCGGGGCTAGGCCCAGCTTCCCAAGAAAGGGGGCTTGGCTTTCGGGGTGAACTCTCTATGATCAAAAAGCTTCACACATTGATTTCGATAGAAAAAAAGGGGTGAAGCCAGGGATTCTCGCCCGCTCTAGCGGGCAACGAAACTGAAACCACATTCCCTAGAAAGGGAAGCTCCGGTTCATCGGGGTCATAAACGGACAGGAAATACGCATATGTTGGCCACAGAAGCAGAAGTGAAACGCTTGTTGGACGCAGGAGTCCATTTCGGACACCGCACCGATCGTTGGAACCCCAAAATGAAGGAGTTCATTTTCGGACCCCGAAACGGAATCTATATTCTCGATCTTTCCCGTACCGCCGAGCAGGTCCGCAAAGCCGCAGATTTTCTCCGTGAAGCCGTGGCCAAGGGCGGAAAAATCCTGTTCGTGGGAACCAAAAAGCCCGCCCAGGAAGTGGTCAAGGAGCTCGCCGAGCGCACCCAATCCCACTACGTCAACGGCCGCTGGTTGGGAGGCACCCTGACGAATCTTGCCACCATCCGCCGCAGTGTCGGGCGCCTGAAGAGCATCGAGGACAAAGAAAAGTCGGGCGCCATGGATCTGTTGCCAAAAAAAGAGGCCGCCACCCTACGTCGTGAAAAAGCCAAGCTGGCCCGAAACCTGGCCGGCGTCCTCGAGATGGACAAAATCCCCGCCGCCATGGTGGTGGTGGATTTGACCCGGGAAGAGATTGCCGTCCGGGAAGCTCGCCGCCTGGACATTCCGGTGGTCGCCCTCGCCGACACCAATGCCGATCCGGAACAGGCGGATATCGCCGTTCCCTGCAACGACGACGCGATCCGCTCGATCCGTGCGGTGATGGAGCCCATGGCCCAGGCGATCGAAGAAGGACGTCGCCACGGAGCCACGAACGAGGGTTCTGAGAAAAAAGAGAAAAAAGGGAGGGCCTCCAAGGATAAGGAAGCCGCCCTGGCCGCCTGATCCGGCCCGAAAGGAAGGTTTCCATGAGTACCGCCGTGACTATCGATCCGAAAATCGTCAAAGAACTCCGCGACCGGACCAACGCCGGCATGATGGATTGCAAAAAAGCCCTCACCGAGGCCAACGGAAATCCCGACGAGGCGGAAAAAATCCTGCGCAAGAAATTCAACCTTTCAGCTGGGAAAAAGGCGGGCCGGGAAACACGCGAGGGCGTGATTGCCTCCTACATTCATCTTGGGGGCAAGGTCGGTGTGCTGGTGGAGATTAACTGTGAAACCGATTTCGTGGCCAAAAACGAAATTTTCCGCGAGCTGGTGAAGGACATTACCCTGCAGATCGCCGCCGCCAGCCCCTTGTATGTCAGCCGGGAAGAGGTGCCGGAGAAAGTTCTCCAGGACGAGCGCGAGGTGGCCGCCGCCCAAATCAAGGGCAAGCCCGCCCCGGTGGTGGAGAAAATCGTCGCCGGCAAAGTGGAAAAGTATTACAGCACCGCCTGTCTTCTCGAGCAGGCTTTCGTCAAGGACGCCAACCTCACGATCAAGGAAGTCATCAACAACAAGATCGGCGAGCTGGGGGAGAACATCGTGGTCCGTCGTTTCACGCGCTACGCCGTGGGCGAGGGGATCGGGTCGGCCAAAGCCGAAGAGCCTCAAGCCTAAGCATCGCTTTTCAAGCTTTGAGGGCGGGATAGTTCCTCCCGTTTTAAGCCGCCTGAGCGTTTTAGGTTTTTTGGCCAAAATCCGCCAATCCAGGCGGCGGGGTTACATCGGCTGCAACATGCCTGTATCGCATACAGTTGATCATCAGCACGATATGTAAATTTAAAAAAACCAAACAAAATTGGCACGGCATCTGCTTCGTTAGATATGACCCTATAGTGACAGGTCTGCACTCAAGGGTCCGCCCAAGGCGAAAGACAACAGACCAAGTAAAGGAGAACAGTATGACGATGCAAAGTATGTTGGGATGGCGCCCGCTGGTGGTGCTTTCCGTGTTGTGGATGTCGGTCATGGGAGTCCGTGCGGAAGCCCCGACCCCGACGCTCGAACAGAGGGTGGCTGGACTGGAGGCTTATCTGGGCAACACCGATCCGACCGCACCCCTCAAAGATTCAAAAGGGAATATTCCCGAAGGACTGACCACCGCTTCGGTGGGGGTGGCGGGTCCGGGACATAACGGCTGGATGATGACCTCCGCCGCCTTGGTTCTCTTTATGACCCTCCCGGGACTGGCCCTCTTTTACGGAGGGTTGGTGAGAACGAAGAACGTCCTCTCCATCCTCGCCCAATGCCTCGGGATCACCGGATTGGTCTCGATCCTCTGGTGGGTCGTGGGCTACAGCCTGGTCTTTGGCAAGGGGTTCAACAGCCCGATCCTTGGCGGTTTGGAGTTTTCCTTCCTGAAAGGCGTGACGTCCGCTCCCAACACGGACTATGCCTACTGGGTCTCCCAAAACGTCTTTAGCATGTACCAGATGATGTTTGCCATCATCACCCCCGCCTTGATCATCGGGGCGATCGCCGAACGCATCAAATTCTCTGCGGTACTCCTGTTTGTCGGCGCGTGGATGTTCATCGTGTACTTCCCGCTGGCCCACATGGTGTGGGGCGTTACCGGGTTGATGAACGGCGTCTGGAACGCCGGGGCCTCCATCAAGGCGATCGACTTCGCTGGCGGTACCGTGGTTCACATGTCCTCGGGATGGTCGGCCTTGGTGCTCTGCCTGATCCTGGGCAAGCGGCCTGGTTTTGGCAAAGAGCCGATGCCTCCGCACAGCATGGTGCTTTGTATGGTCGGCACGGGAATGCTCTGGGTCGGTTGGTACGGATTCAACGCCGGTTCGGCCGTGGCGGCTGACGGGGTCGCCTCCAATGCCTTTCTCACCACGACCATGGCAACGGCAGTCGCTTCGTTTGTCTGGGCGGTGGCCGAGTATTTCGACAAGGGCAAGGCCAGCGTGCTCGGATTCTGCTCGGGCGCGGTCGCGGGTCTTGTCGTGATCACTCCGGCAACCGGATTTGTCGACGCCTCCGGCGCGATCATCATCGGGGTGGCTGCAGGTCTCGTTCCCTGGTTCTTCTGCACTCGGGTGAAGCAGTGGTTCAAATATGACGACGCCTTGGACACCTTCGGGGTACACGCCGTCGGCGGAACCTTGGGCGCGTTTCTCACCGGCGTGTTGGCCACGGCCGACGTGAATTCGAACCTGAACACCAACCTGAAGGACATCGTGGGCAAGACGCTCTACATCGAGCAGCTCAAGGCGATGGCCCTGACCATCGTTCTCTCGGTGGTTGGCACCGCCATCATTGCCTTTGTCATCAAGGCCCTGTTGGGGCTGCGGCCGAGCGCGGAGGCCGAACGCGAAGGCCTTGATGTCAGCGATCACGAAGAAAAGGGTTACATCTATTAATCAGGGGTTCTCCCCGGAAAGCTGAGGTATCCATATGTCCCTGAAAAAAATTGAAGCGATCATCAAGCCGTTCAAGCTGGAGGAGGTGAAGGAAGCTCTCACCGAAGCCGGCATCGAGGGCATGACCGTCACCGAGGTCAAGGGGT